>OJKJ01001057.1_pt1 | contig 11370 bp, 10 predicted proteins | sample 1596491 | NCBI WGS metagenome assembly OJKJ01 (sample SAMEA4350160, study PRJEB24818) | metagenome | biome: human; feature: gut; material: faeces | place: Denmark | collected 2013-09 | reverse complement strand
GCTCTGACGCCTCCGACGCGAGGATGAGTGCCTCGGCCGCGTCGAGCGAGTCGAGCAGGCAGTCGATCACAAACTTCGAGCGCCGCACGATCGAGCGGTACTCCATCTTCGAGGCTACATACTGATAGTGCAGCACGGAGATCGACGGGTCGTAGCGCACGACGCTGCCGTCCTGACGGCAGAGCCAGTCGAGGATCTCCATCTCGTAGTACATGAACGTTTTCGGGTAAAACGGCTCGGGATGGCGGGCAAGATAGCGCCGCGAGAAGATCACGCACGAGCCGTGCAGCACGACGCCCTCCGCGGGGCGCGTCGTGTCGATGTGCTGCTTTTTGCGGTTGCGGATCTGCACGAGCCGCCAGATGGCGGGGCTGTTTTTCTCGCCGCTGCTCAGCAGCAGGAGGATGGGGTTCTTGCTGCGCGCAACGCAGGCCCGCTTGTGCCGCACGCTCTCGAGCGTGCAGCCGTGCAGTGTTTTCGGGCTCTGGTGGATGCCGGAGAACACCGACACGATGTCAGGACCCAGCAGGTCGAACGGGTTCTGCGCGTAAATGCGCGCGATCTGGGGGATGAAGTCGTGCTGCGGGATCTCGACGTCGTTGTTGAGCACGACGGTGAAGTCCGCATCCAGATGCGCGCACACCCAGCGCGTGCCGACGTTGTTGCCGCGGGCGAAGCCGTCGTTTTTGTCGTGCAGCAGCACGGTCACGTCCGGGCTCGCGGCGAATTCCTCCGCCAAAACCGCGCCCGTGCCGTTCGGGGAGGCGTTGTCAACGATGACGATGTGCTTGTCGCCTGCGAGCGCGCGGATGCTTTTGACGCAGTTGCGGGTCGTGTCGATGGCGCGGTAATGCAAAATGACGAATGCGGTCATGGTGTCTGTCCTTTCTGCTGCCGGCGGGCGCGCAGGCAGTCGGCGAGGTAATAGCTCAGGTCATAGGGATTGTGGCTGAGCCGGAAGCTTTTGCGGAAGTGCGCGGCGGCGCGCGCCGGGTCCGTCGGGTGGCAGCGCTTGCCGAGGCGGCGGTTCATTACGGCGTCGCTGTGCGGAAAGCGCCGATAGAGCGCCGCGTGCTTTTCATACAGCCGCAGCAGGTGGGGGTAGGACTTGACGACGGCGGAGATGCTGTCGCCGCCGACCTCAGACTCCACTAGCGCCTCCGGCAGATACACGAGCCGGAAGCGCTCGGCCGCCCGGATGGCAAAGTCCCAGTCCTGATAGCGGCGGATGCTTTCATCGAAGCGCACAGCCTCCCACACGGCGCGGTGCATGAGCATGGTCTGGGTGCTGGCCCGGTTCTCGGCCAGAAAGTCCTCCAGCGCGCGGCCGGGATGCGGCGCGTGCACGGGATAGTAAAACGAGCTGCCGTTTGCGGCGACGCGGTTCATGCCGCAGTAGCACAGGTCAGCCCCAGTGGCCGTGAGCAGGTCATACTGCTTTTGCAGCTTGTCCGGGTGCCAGAGATCGTCGCTGTCCTGAAAGGCAAGAATGCTGCCATGTGCGCGCTGCGCGCCGAGGTTGCGGGCATAGCACGCGCCGCGGTTGTCACCGTAGCGCACGTAGTGCACGCGCGGGTCGATGTTGCAGTCGAACAGGAGCTCCGTGCCGTCAGTCGAGGCGTCGTCCACGACGATGACCTCAAGGTTCGGGTAGGTCTGCGCCAGCACGCTCGCGATGCACGCGGGCAGCTTGTCCTTTCGGTTGTAGGTCGGGATGACGACTGAAATCAGTTCGTTCATGCATTGCCTCCGTTTCTGGCCGGATAGGGGAAGGCCGTGCGCATCTGGCGCTTTTTCTCCTCGACCTGTTCCGGCCGGATGCGCCAGCCGTCTTTGATCTCAGCAATGTCGGGCGGCGCGCTCACGCGCAGGTCGCGCGGCAGGTGCGGTACGTCGTAGGCAGAGTAGTAATCATCGAACTTATACCCGTCGCCGAGCGGGCGGTCGGAAAAGACGATGTGCAGATTCGGAATGTGGAAGCTGTCGGCCGCGATCAGCCCATGCAGGCTGCTTGAGAGAATGCAGCGGCACTGCGCAATCTCGGTCAGCACGGCGATGGGGTCGTCCTTGACATTGATGAACTTTGCGTTTTCATACCGGCCCAGCAGCTCCGTCACGGCGGGGTCGCTCAGGTCGCAGACGTGGGGCACGATGCCGACATCATACCGTTTTTCCGGCGGCGTGTCCAGCAGCTCGCTTGCAAGAATGCCGCCGTCGCCGGTCGGGATGTCGAGCGTGCGGCCGGTCATGCGTTCAACGCTGCGGCGCGTCAGCTCGCCGCGCACGGCGTGAAAGCACATGTCGCGCTTGAAAAAGCGCCCGCGCGCATCGTCATAGTTGATGAATCCAGAGCCCCAGACGTCCACGTGCGGGTGCGTCCGGCCGTTGATGCACTGCTGCAGCTTCATGAGCGGGTTTCCGTGCAGCTTATACTGCGCCAGGCCGCTGCCGATGGCGCACAGGTCGCCGGTGAGAAACGAGCAGCGCTCGACCCGGTAGCCGAAGCAGCGCTCGATAATGAGCGGGTTGAGCAGATCGCCCATGTTGGCGATACGGGCATAGTACAGATTCAGCGTGTCCTGCAAGGCGGTCACCTCCGAGGAAGATCACAGCGCGCGGCTGTAGGGAATGGCATAAAAAAACAGGAAAAACAGGCCCACGCACAGGCCGAACAGGAGGTACACCCGCCACAGCCGCCGGTCTTTTCGGCAGGCGGCGGCCTCGTCCAGGCCGGTGGGCGCATCGAAGAGCCGCGCGCGAGAGAGCTGTTCCTCCTGCGTCGGCGGCCGGAGCGCGGAGCCGAGCACCGCGCCGAGCACGCTCAGCACGATGCCGATGAAAAACGCGTCCGCCCAGACCGGCGGCGTGATGCCGCGCAGGGCATAGATCGCCTTGGCACCCACGCAGCCGAGAAAGCCGAGCAGCATGCCAAGATACGCGCCGCAGCGGCTCAGACGGCGGCTCCACACGCTGCCGAAGGCCACAAGACTCCACGCACCCGCGATGACAGTGCCGCCGAAATACATGATGAGAAAGATGTGCGGGGGATTGAGATATGCCAGCACGAGCACGACAAGGCTCACAGCCAGCATCGCCCAGCGGGAGCGTGCGAGCTTTTTGCGGTCGTCCCCGGCGTCGGGCAGGATGTCGTTGACGACGGAAAAACCGATCAGCGACAAAAACGTCGATGCCGATGAGATGCCGGCCGCGCTGATGCCGATGAGCAGCAGCATGCCGATGACCGGCGGCAGCACATGCGTGGCGGCCCAGATCATAGCCTCGCTGCCAGGGAGGTCGCCGTTAAGGTTGCGAACGAACGCAGCGGCAAAGTACAGCGCGATCGTCACGACCATGACGCCCATGGATGACCACACGGACGAGCGCAGGACGACATGCTCGTCCTTTGCCATGAGGTAGCGGCTCGTCTGCCACGGGCTGATGGCCACGACGAGCGCCCAGACGATGCCGTAGGTCACAGCCCAGGCCGTGTTGCTCGCGCCGTCCGGATAGAGATAGTCCGGGTTCCCGGCCCAGGAGAGGATGCCGGGCATGGTGTCGCTGCGGGCGAGCGCTTCAATGCCGCCGAACCAGCCGCCGCCCGCGCGGACGAGAAACGGTACCGCGACGAGCGCGGCCGCGAGAAAGACGAGAAACATGATCGTATCCGTCAGCAGCACGCCCGGTGAGCCGGAGTAGATCGTGAAGGCAGTGAACGCCAGCCACACGATCACGGCACACAGCCGGTAGTCATAGCCTGTGATGCTGCTCATGAGCGTGGACACGCCCTGAATGGCACTGAGCAGGTACGCGCTCACAGACACGAGCAAAATCACGGCCGAGAGCCGGCGCAGGCGCTTCGAGCAGAAGCGGCGGCCGAAATACTCCGGCAGCGTCGTCACCTCGCTCCGGCGGATGTACCGGCCGAAGAACCCGGCGCAGTAGATATAGCCCGTCGCCTGAATGACGCCGACGGTCACGCTGCCAATGAAAAAGCCGGAGGAGACCTCGCCCGTGTCGCCGAGGAACGCGCCCGTCGAGAGAAACGACGCGATGAGCGACCCGACGATCAGCAGCGTCGGCGCGTTGCGGCCGGAGACGTAGTAGTCGTTCGTATCCTTGACCATGCGCCCCGCGCCGATGCCGACGGCGAAGAACACGACGAGCGCTGCCAGGATTCCCAGGAAATACAGGTTCATTTTTTCTGCCCGTCCCCGTGCTTCGGACCCGTCACGGTCCGGTAGACGAATGCGGTGATGACGATCCAGACGCCAAAGGCGACCGAGAGAACAGCTTCCATACCGGAACCTCCGTGAGCGGTTAGTCGAGCTTCAAGAGCACGCGTGCATAGTGTTCGTTGTTGACGAACGGGCGGCCGTTGAGCTCGTCGAACAGCGGCTGATAGCCGTACCCGTCCGTGACCCAGGCGTAGCCGCGGTACTGCGCGGTGTTGAAGCCCGGGATGGTGTTGGCCTCGATGATGAGCGGGCCGTCCACAGTCATGGTCACGTCCCAGCCGATGTTGGAGATCTTGCTCGCCAGCGGCACGGCGCGGCGCATCATGTCGATGGTTTCCTCCCAGAACGGGAGCTGCAGGCCGGGGAACGGCACGCCCGTGACCGGGTGCGTGTGGTAATCGATGAAATTGTTCTGATCCACAGCATCCGTGATCACGACGCCGGTGCGGATGTCGATCATCGCAGTCAGCGCGTCCTGACAGCCGTTGGAGATGTCCTTTTCAATGGCGGTCGTGAGCACCGGGGCGAACAGATACGTCCCGGATGGCGCGGTCACGGTGTAAAAGCGCACGATGCTCACGGCGCCGGGATTGAGCTGCGCGAGCGTCGGGTGCTGCTGGATGTATTCTTCCACGATGCCGCCGGAATTTGCATGCAGATACGCGAGTGCGTCCGCCTGTTCGGCCTCGGTCGCCGCCGGGAGAATGCGCACGCCCGTGCCCTGACCCTTGCAGTTGGGTTTGTAGACGACCTTTCCGGCGTCGCCGGCGAGCGCACGCAGCAGCGCCGCGTCCACGACGGATGCCTGCACGCAGCGGCGGCCGTAAAAGTCGGAAAAGACTTTGGAGAAGATGTATTTGTTCATGAGGATGGCAATGTAGCGGCGGTCGGTGAAGTTCTTGCGGAACTCCGCGCGCGTCCAGAGCGTGGACATGGTGCGCTTTTGCGCCTCCGTGCGGTCGTGATAGCCGACCCACTCGTATTCGTTGAGCGAGATGTGGTTGATCTTCTTGGCCTGCAGGATGTCCTTTTCAATCTCGGCGGCGTCCTCACTGTGCCGGGCAGCGTAATCCGCGGCGAAGTCGCGGATGTATCTGCGTGCGGAGATCCAGCTGCTCAGTGTCCGTTTTTGTTCCATGTTGCATTCTCCTGCGTCTGATTTGAGGCGTCCTCAGCTTTTCAAAGGCATCCGCCAGGGATGCTTTTGAGAAAATGAGGCGGCAGGGAAGCCGCACAAATGTGCGGCTTCCTCGTTTGCTTAGTAGTTTGGTGTGTCCCATTCGTCCGGCACCCAGTCCTTGGGCACCATCGTGCTGCGGAAGCTGCCGTCCATCTCGCGATAGGCCATGCGCAGCTTCTGGATGCGCCATGCGCCGTCGTCGCCCTTGACGAAATCGTCGCAGTAGACCAGCCAGCCCTGCAGGACCTCGCTGTCATCATAATAGCACATATGGTCCTCGTATTGGAAGACCCCGCGTGCATGTCTGTCATCGATCAGCCAAATCATTGGCTGATGGCCCATGTGCATCGTCTGCATGTCCTTGTTGCACCATTTGGCGTTGCGGGCCTGCAGAAGCTTGTCCTTGACAGCAAGATGCCCGTTGAGGTAGTAGCGGAAGTCGTCCGTGAACAGCTCCATTACATACTCCTCTTTTTTCATGTCCATGCACCACCAGTAGAAGTACTTGCACTCGATGATCTTCTGGAGCTGGCACAGCTGCTCAGGCGTGTATTCCTGACGGCGGACGTGCGTGATGACGTCCAGCACCATGTCCCGGACTTTGTCGGGGAATGGGATGTTCCTCGTTGCCATGGAATTACTCGATGGTCTCGAAGTAGTCGTAGGACGGATCTTTGACCTTGTCGCGGCCGTTGTTGTAGTCGGGCGCGAAGTCGGGGTGCAGGATCATGGTGTTGTCGCCGGCGACGGTGCGCTTGACGACGAGCCACTTGCCGTCGCGCTTCTCCCAGAGGTCGATGTCGCGGCAGCGCGCCACGACGACCATGCCGTTGCGGTACTTGCAGGCAGCGTACATGTAAGCCTCGGCGGCGGCCTTGGTGCCGTCCTCGTTGAGCTTGATGAGGATGTTGGTCATGACGTGGTGCGTGGAGACCATCTTGCGGTGCATCTTGAGCATCATGTCGATGAAGCCGTAGCCGGTGCCCTTGTAGGTCGGGCCGTAGTCGACCTGCGCGTCCTCGGCGAATACGGTCTTGCCGAGCGGGTTGTCGATGCGGTCGAGTGCGCGGGCGTAAACGTAATACTGGTCACGAATGGCGTCTTTTTCTACGAGTTTTTCAAGGTCTGTCATGTTTTTTTCTCCTTTCGGTGTTGTCGTGTTGGTTTCCTTTGCTTCTTTTACATTACGGCAGGGGTGTCACATCTGCGCGATGAGCGCTTCCAGTTCGGCCTTTCTGCCGGTCTGTGTGATGATCTGCATGCCGCCCATCTGTGCGGTGCAGTTGGCCTCGACCATACACCAGCCGTGCGTGCTGTAGGCAAGGTCCCAGCCGCAGTAGTGGTTGCCGGGCACCATTTTTGCAGCCGTTTTGACCATGTCCACGGCCTTGTCCCACTCCGGGAGGGGATAGCCGCGAAAGCGCACGCCGGTGTCCGGATGGGTCACATAGCGGCGGCCTTTTTTGTCCGCGCCGTCGGAGCAGATGCACCCGGTCTCGGAGTCGATGAGCGCGCTGATGCCGCCGGCGCTGAAGTTGTCGATGATGCCCTCGCCGCGGCCGACGCGCAGCGTGGGGTGAAACAGCCGCACCTCGCCGCTGGCCAGAACGACCGTTGGGATGCGCAGCGTGTTGACCGACTGCGGGTGGATGCGCGCGAGCGCCTCGCCCTGCTCAATGATCTGCTCGAGGATGGCGCCGTGCGCGCTGTAGGTTGCGTGCGCAGCCTCAGGATAGGGATAGTCGCGGATAGACTCGGTATGTACGCCCTTGCCGAAGGCTGCGTAGATGGGCTTGACGATGTAATCCGGGTGCGCCTGCGTGAAATTGCGCAGCGCCTCGAGCGCGGCGGGCGTGGGCTGTGCGCCTTTTTTGATGCGCAGCACGTCGCGGCCGTAAAAATCGCGGAACTTCTGGTACGTCAGGTACTTGTTCTCGAGCATGTTCGTGTTTTTCGGGTCGTTCATGCGCGGGTAGTAGCTCATGCGGACGCCTTCCGTGATGAAGCCGTCGCGATAGGCGGCGTCCTTCCCCTCGTAACCGAAGAGAAAATACTCGTTGTAGTACGAGCCGTACCGGAACAGGCTCCGGATCATGTCACGCCGCAGACGGTACAGGCGCTTTTTGTTGCTCAGCACGTCTACGCCGCGGTACTGGGCAATGGTCTTGTTCAGATCGTTCCGCTTGCGGTGGTAGTAGTTCGCCTTGCGGTACCAGGTCTGAAAGCGGATCTTGCGGTAAATTTTGCGCTGCAGTTTTTTCAGCACAGGGATCACGCTCCGTTTGCAGGGATTTTTTTCGAATATTTGGATTCAAGCCGCCATACATCGGATGTACGACGGCTTGAATCAAGCGGGTTATTTCTTCTTGATGACTTTCTTCTTCTTCGGGCGGAACATGTTGATGCGGATGCGGTGCGTGTTGTTGCGCTGGAAGGATTCTTCATACACGCGCAGGTAGCCGGTATCCTCGATCAGCCACTGGCCGTCGACCTTGACGTACTTGTCGGTGTAGATGGCCGAGCCCTGGATCTGCGTGCCGCAGTAGGGATTGCCCTCGGCGAAGATCAGGTTGTCCTGCAGGTACCACTTGCCGTAGGCAACGGTATCGCTCTCGAACCAGATGACCGGGTTGTGGCCCTGATGCAGGGTGATCTCGGTATCGGGCATGGACTCCTTGAAGTAGTTGGTGATCTCCTTCGGGCCGTGGAAAACGAGCTTGCCGTTGGAGTAAGCGGTGGAGATATTCGGGGTCATGGTCGTCTCGAGCTCATCCCAGTTCTTGGTATCGAGCGCGCGGAAATACTTGCTCTTGAGCTCCTTGATGGCCTGCACGTCCTTGAGCTGCTGCACTTCTTTCTCGAGTGCTTCCAGACGTTCTTCAACTGTCATGATGATAACCTCCTAATCTGTTATCCGTGTTCAGACGTTCATGGCGGCGGCGTAAGCGTCGGCGGTGGCTTCGATGCCCATGTCAGCCTTCTTGGCGCTGCCGATCACGTCGCAGGGGATGCCGAGCTCGCTGCAGGCATCGGTCAGATCCTGCGTCGGGCGGGAGTGCATGCCGGTGGCGATGACGAGGGAGTCAAAGTGGCGGGTCTTCTCGACGGTCTTCTTGGCCTTGTTCGTGAACGCATAGGTGATCTCGTGGTCGCCGACGGCGGTGATTTTAGAGCCGCGGCTCTTCTTGATGGTCTCGCCGGGGTACTCGATGTCGAGGAACATGGTGCGCAGCATGCCCATCTTGTTGCCGACGCGCTTGGAATCCATCACGCGCACATCGGTCACGCCGTGCGCGATGAGGAACTGCGCGGTCTCGCAGCCAACGCCGCCGCCGCCGAGGATGATGGTTTCACCGTGCGGCATGGCCTTGCCGGCCAGCACGTCCTCAGCCACGTAGACGTCCTTCGCGGTGTCGAGACCCGGGATGTTCGGGGCGACAAAGTGCGCGCCGGTGGCGACGATCACGTGATCGGGCTTGACTTCCTTGATGAGCTCGGGCGTGACGGTGACGCCGGTCTTGATCTCGATGCCCATGCGCTTGCACTCCTCGGCGTCCCACATGACGGCGTCGGTGAAGGCCTGCTTCTTCGGGGCCTTTCCGGCGAGCACAAAGTGGCCGCCCGGGGCGTCGGTGGCTTCATAGACGGTCGGATTGTGGCCGCGGGCCTTGAGGTACTCGGCTGCCATCAGGCCGCCGATGCCGGCGCCGATGACCATGACGTTCTTGGCTTTCTCCGGCTTCGGGAGGCCCTTGTACTCCAGGCAGAGCGCCGGGTTGCGGGTGCAGGTGATGTGCTTGGCCTTCGGGTCGATGACCTTGTCGTAGCAGCCCTCGGTGCAACCGATGCAGCGACGGATCTCCGCCTCACGGCCTTCCATGGACTTGTTGCACCATTCGGGATCAGCGAGCTGCGCACGGCCGACGGCGACCATGTCGATCTTGCCCTCACGGATGAGCTGATCGGCCAGAGCGGGGTCGACGATGCGGCCGACGCCGATGACCGGGATGTTCACGCGCGCCTTGATGGCGGCGATGTTATCCATGTTGAAGCCCGGCTCCAGGTTGTAGGGCGGCACTTCGTACACGGTCGCGAGGCTGCGGGCGTTGCCGCGGGACAGGTCGATCGCATCAACACCGGCCTCGGCGGCCCAGTTGATGAACTGCACGGTCTCGTCCTGCGTGGTCACGGCCGGGAGCATCTCGTCGATGGCGTCCAGACGCATGAGCAGCGGCATATCTTCCGGCATGTTCTTGCGCATCTCACGGATGACCTCAAGATTGAAGCGGCAGCGGTTCTCCAGGCTCTGGTTGCCGTACTCGTCGGTACGCTTGTTGAGCGAGGGGTTCATGAATTCGTGCGGCAGGTAAGTGTGCGCGCCGTGGAACTCGAGTGCGTCAAAGCCGGCCTCGACGGCGAGCTTGGCGGAGTAGCCGAACTGCTTGACGATCTCGTGGATGCGCTCGACGGTCAGCGTGTCAGGCGTCTCAAGCTTGTTGGTCTTGTCGAAGAACTCTTCGGGCACGAAGCCGCCGTGCCAGATCTGCACGCCTGCTTTGCCGCCGGCCGCGTGGATCGCGTCGGTGATCTTGCGCAGCTGGTCTCTGTGGTGCTCATTATAAAGGCCGAGGTACAGGTATGCATGGCACTCGGGGCAGATGGAGACGAGCTCGACAATGTTCAGACCGCAGCCGCCGGCTGCGCGCGCCGCGTGGTAGGCGGGGAGATCCTCGCCGACATCGTTCTTGTCCTTGACCATCTTGGTGTTCATACCCGGCAGGACCACACGGTTTTTCAGCTCAAGTCCTCTGAGCTTGATGGGAGAAAACAATGCATCGTAACTCATGAAATACACCTTTCTTCATTGAAATGGATCCAAATCTGGTTTCCTACACGTCTGCCTGAGAGCGAAGTTCCTTAAATATGTCCGGCAGACCCGGGAATGATCCGCCGGAGACCGGCCGCTGGTGGCCGGATTCCGCTCCTCATCAGCTATTGTAGAAATTTTAACACTAGGCTGCGGAACGTGTCGGAAAGAATGTGTCGTAATCATGCGCGGGAAATGTACAAAAACTTGAGTTTTATTGTCACTTTGCGACGGTGATGTGGCGTAATGTACAAAAACAGACACGGTATCTTGTGCGATTTTGCTTCTTTTCACAGGAAATGGTGGGCGGACACAGTGGTTTTCCGTCGTTTTTTCACCGAACAATTTTGACAAAAAGGGCGCAAAGTGTAGTGAAAGCAGAAAAACTGTCCGCCTGCGCGCCATCATTTTCTGAAATTCTTTTTGAAAATGTGGATTATTTAACAAGAAAATGTGCGACATGGCCCGATCATTTCCTTTATACTGAAAGCACAAACCATCCGGAGCACCCATGCGCCACGCTCCGGCCGGGAAGGCCGGCGGTGGCAGCTGCATGGGATATACATTTAATATTCGTTCAGGAGGCAATCACATGATAACCGATATGAAAGATGCGAAAATCTTCTCGCCCCTGCAGCTGGGCAGAACGACGCTGAAAAACCGTATCGCCATGGCACCGATGAGCATGCACTATGAGGCGACCAACGGCACAGTGCCCAAGCAGCTCGCGGATATCTTCGTGCGCCGCGCAGAGGGCGGCGCCGGCTACGTCGTCATCGACGCAGTCACGGTGGATCATAAGTATTGGTACATCGGCAAGACGACTGCGCTGGATAAGGACTCTCTCGTCCCGCAGTTTGCCGCCTTTGCCAAGCGCGTGAGCGATGCCGGCAGCACGCTCTTCCCGCAGCTCATTCACCCGGGCCCGGAGTCCATCTGCGCGCTCAAGGGCATCACGCCACTCGGCCCGTCTGTGAACACGAACGCCAACGGCGCCGTCAGCCGCCCGATTACTATTGACGAGATCCACAAGGTCGTCAAGCAGTACGGCCAGGCCGCGCGCCGCGCTGAAGAGGCCGGCTGCGGCG
>OJKJ01001055.1_pt1 | contig 11393 bp, 7 predicted proteins | sample 1596491 | NCBI WGS metagenome assembly OJKJ01 (sample SAMEA4350160, study PRJEB24818) | metagenome | biome: human; feature: gut; material: faeces | place: Denmark | collected 2013-09 | reverse complement strand
TAATGAGCTTGCCTATTCCGTCACATTTGAGGACAATATTACTAATGATTCCAAGAAAAATGATACGATCAACGGAATTCTGGAGAAAGTTATGCAGATTGTAGAAGCGCATGGCGATTCTGTGATCAGTGACTTTGGCGTTGTTCTGGATTCTGCGGGAAACTATCAGTTTCTGCAGACGGATGAGACATTAAAACTGCGGTTTATTGCAGATGTTTATGGAAAGAAAACAATTGATGAACTTTCAGACGCGCAGAAACAGCAGTCTGCGGAAGATGTGATCCATTATCTTTGTACAGATGATACGTACGGGTATGGGATCGATGATAAAAATCTGGACAAGAGTCATGTTTTAAAGCTTGTGACCATGCGTTATGCCATCGGACTCAACAGTTTCCAGAAGTATATTCCGACAGTGCTCGCATCCGATGTCAGCGATGAGACGGTGGCGGCGATCATGGAAAATCTGGATCAGATGGATGGGGTAGATATTGCAGAGGACTCCCTGCGCCGGTATACGGACAGCAAGTATTTTGCGTCGATCATCGGCTATACCGGAAAGATTTCCCAGGAGGAATATGATGCGCTGACAAAAGAGCAGAAGAAAAAGTATTCACTTTCTGATATTGTCGGAAAATCCGGACTGGAGCAGACCATGGATGAGGTGCTTCAGGGAACGAAAGGTGAGATCAGCTATTATACGGATAATGTCGGGAAAGTAACGGATACGGTAAGCAAAAAAGATCCCGGAGCAGGAAATGATGTATATCTGACAATTGATAAGGATCTTCAGGAGCAGACCTATAAACTGCTGGAGGAAAAGCTGGCAGGAATCGTAAGGTCAAAACTTCGTAATGTAATGAATTACGATCCGAGTACAACAAATGATTCAAGTGAGATTATCATTCCGGTAGATGATGCCTACAATGCATTTATTGCGAACGAGATTCTGGATGAGACGCATTTCGGTGCGGCAGATGCAAAAGCAGTGGAAAAAACAGTGTATGAAATTTTTACCAACCGTAAGGCAAGTGTGATCCAAGAGATTCTGGCAGAATTGAATAATGCGGGTGCAACAGCCTACAAGGACTTGTCAAAAGAAATGCAGGCCTATATGGATTATGTATGTGATACCGTGCTTGCTAAGAACACTGGGATTTTAAATATGGATCTGGTGGATACAAAAGATGAGACGTATCTTGCGTGGGCAAAAGAGGAAACGATCAATCTGAACCAGTATTTAAATTATGCCATTTCGAAGAATTGGATCGATACATCCAAGCTGTCAGAGGAAGTGGCAGAGCAGAAATATTCTGATTCCGGAGAGATTTATCAGGGAATTTTGAAATTTTTAGAAGAATATTTGAATTCAGATGCAGATTTCGACAAACTTCTCTATAAATATCTTATAAAATCAGAGGGTATCAGTGGGGCACAGATCTGTGCCATGGTATATGAGCAGGGGGTACTTCCGATGGATGAGGCTGCGTACAATGGTCTGAATAACGGAAGTGTCAATCCGTATATCTGGCTGTGTCAGAAAATTGAAAATCTGGAGATTACTCCGGGACAGCTGGCTCTGGAGCCTTGTACGGGATCCGCGGTAGTCAGTGATCCCAATACCGGTGAGGTGCTGGCATGTGTTTCTTATCCGGGCTATGACAATAACCGATTGTCCAATACCATGGACTCGAAATACTACAATCAGCTGGTTACCGGTCTGTCCAGACCATTCTATAACAATGCCACGCAGGAGCGTACTGCGCCGGGATCTACGTACAAGATGCTGACAGCAGCGGCAGGACTTACAGAAGGGATTGTGACAGCAGATACGACATTTTATTGTACCGGAGTTTTCGATAAAATCACACCGAACCCAAAATGCTGGATATATCCGGGTGCTCATGGCTATGAGAATGTTGTGACTGCACTTCGTGATTCCTGTAACGATTATTTTTATAACATCGGATACGAGCTTGGCATGAACGGGCAAGAATACGACAGCAATAAAGGCACAGACACACTTGCAAAATACGCAAAAGAATTTGGACTGGGTGAAAAATCCGGAGTAGAGATTCCGGAGAGCGAACCGCAGATATCGGATGAATATTCGGTACAGAGTGCGATCGGTCAGGGAACAAACAACTTTACAGTCAGTCAGCTGAACCGCTATGTGGCTGCAGTTGCAAACAGAGGAACTGTATATAAGCTGACATTGCTTGATAAGACCACAGATGTGAACGGTAAAGTGATCAAAGAATATGAGCCGGAAGTGACAAACACGATCGATGATATCAGTGACAATACATGGAATCTGCTTCATCAGGGAATGATCGCCATGGTTCAGGATATGTCCCAGTTCAACGGAATGGAGATTTCCATGGCAGGTAAGACAGGTACTGCACAGCAGAGTGAGGTCCATCCGGACCATGTACTTTTTGTCGGATTTGCACCGGCAGAAAACCCTGAGATCGCAGTTGCCGTGCGAATTGCAAATGGATATAGTTCCGCTTATACAGCAGAAATCGGAAGAGATATTGTCAAGAGCTATTACAAGATATCAGATTCCGATAAACTTGTTACCGGAAAGGCAGCACAGCTTGGCGCTGTTACAGCCGGTGACTAAAAAAGGATGTGAGGTGTATGGACAAGCTGGTAATGCTCAAAAGCAGCCGGTACGGTCTGGAGATCCATCTGAATCCACAGGCGGAATTTTCCAAACTGCTTCGGGAGATGGAACGGAAGCTGAAGGCTTCGATCAAATTTTTTGAAGGAGCAAAGATGGCGGTCGAATTTAAAGACCGCCTGCTTTCACAGGCAGAAGAGGATCAGTTATTAGAGTTGATCTCGAAAACAGCCGGGATTGATGTGGTCTGTATCATAGACCGGAATCAGACAAAAGAAATGGCATACAAAAGCGTGATAGAACACACAATGACGAATGTTCGGCAAAAGGACGGGCAGTTCTATCGGGGAACTCTCAGAAAAAGGCAGATTCTGGAATCAGATACCAGTGTTCTTATACTCGGAGATGTGGAGTATGGGGCAAAAGTGATCGCAAAGGGCAGCGTTGTGATTCTTGGCAGACTGGAAGGATCTGTTCATGCAGGAGCCTGCGGGGATGACAAAGCCTATGTGGCCGCGTTATCCATGAAACCTGCATATATGCGTATCGGAGGTGTCAAAGCAGGCAGATCGCAGCTTGCCGTCTGCAGACAGTCTTTTAAGCACCCGCAGATAGCAGTCATGGGTGAAAACAGACTTGTTCTGGATTCGCTGTAGACAAATTATGAACTTAAGTGTGAAAGGGAGAATAGACATGGGAGAAGTGATTGTCATTACATCGGGAAAAGGCGGTGTTGGAAAAACGACGACAACAGCAAATATAGGGATTGGGTTATCGCAGCTGCAGAAAAAAGTAGTGGTGATCGATACCGATCTCGGACTTCGCAATCTGGATGTGGTTATGGGCCTGGAAAACCGGATCGTATATAATCTTGTGGATGTGATCGAAGGCGGATGCCGTCTGAAACAGGCGCTGATTAAGGATAAGCGTTTTCCGGAACTGTATCTGCTGCCGTCGGCACAGACAAAGGATAAGACCTCAGTTTCTCCGGAACAGATGAAAAAACTGATCGAAGAGCTGAAAACGGAGTTTGATTATATTTTGCTGGATTGTCCGGCAGGAATCGAGCAGGGGTTCCAAAATGCAATTGCTGGAGCTGACAGAGGGATTGTAGTGACAACACCGGAAGTGTCTGCGATCCGGGATGCAGACCGCATCATCGGTCTGCTGGAAGCGCACGGAATTAAAAACAATGATCTGATCATCAATCGTCTGCGGATCGACATGGTGAAGCGGGGAGACATGATGTCCGTGGAGGATGTGACAGAGATTCTGGCGATTCATCTGCTTGGTGTGATCCCGGATGATGAGCAGGTCGTGATCGCGACAAACCAGGGTGAGCCGATCGTGGGAGAGGACTGCATGTCAGGAAAAGCATATGCAAATATCTGCCGCAGGCTTCTCGGGGAGGAAATTCCGATTACTGACTTTGGAAGATCAGAAGGACTGTTCTCGAAATTCAGAGATCTGTTCAAAAAGAATTAGGAGGGGCAGATATGAGTGTACCATCTGTTCACATTGCGAAAGACAGACTCCGGAATCTGCTCATTGCGGATCGGCTTATGTGTACACCCGATATGTCTGAGAGAATGACTTCAGACATTTACTATACGATTTCAAAATACATAGAACTAAAACCGGAAGCGGTTCAGATAGAGATAACACATTCAGATATACATATTAAAATAACAGGAGAAAATAATTGAAACTTCAATTTTTAAATCTTAAACAGCGATACAATTTGAAAGATTATAAATTCACTCTGATCTTGCTGGTACTGGCAGTTTCTGTGATCGGCGTATTTATGGTGGGGAGTGCAAATGCAGAGTATCAGCCCAGACAGATCATGGGCGTGGGGTTAGGTCTGCTTGCAATGGTTGTAATCTCACTGATCGATTACAAGTGGATCCTGAATTTCTACTGGCTGATGTATGTGGTAAATATTGCCTTACTTCTGGCTGTTATTTTTCTTGGGACAGAGGCAAATGGTGCGACAAGATGGCTGGATCTTGGATTTGTGCAGTTTCAGCCTTCAGATCTGACAAAATTGATCACGATCTTGTTTTTTGCCAGATTTTTGGCTGACAGGGAAGAACAGATCAATAAGAAAAAGACGATTCTGGAAGCAATCGGTCTGATCATACCATCTTTGCTCCTTGTATATAAGCAGCCGAGTCTTTCGGCAACGATCTGTATTGCAGCATTGTTCTGTGTGATCATGTTTATGGCTGGTCTGAGCTATAAATTCATTGGCACAGTGCTGGCGATCACAATTCCTACGATTGCTTTGGTGATCGGAATTGTAGTGCAGCCTAATCAGCCGTTTTTGAAGGATATAATGTCGATAAAAAAACGTCTGGAACAGAAATCAGCAATTAATGGGAAGGCTGGCGTTGCAATTATGTCAGACATGCTAAATGACGAGAAGATAAGGAATCTTGTAATAAAGCACTATAATAGTATTACATGTGAAAACGAGATGAAACCAGAAATAATTTTGGGAGATGTTCCTGTATTCAGTGTTGATACTGAAGGAAGTATATGTTTAGATGAAAATGGCGATCCGGTTTTAACACTTGATTTCAGCAAGGCAGATAAAATTATGGATTTTATAAAAAAACATAATGAGAAAAATCCAGATGATACAATACGGGTAAGGGGTCATGTACTCGTATGGCATTCACAGACTCCGGATTGGTTTTTTCGTGAAAAATATGACTCTCAGGGGGCATATGTGGGTAAAGAAAAGATGCTGAAGCGCCTTGAAAATTATATTCAGAAAGTGATAGAGCATTATGACGGAGTAAATAGCCCGTATCGTGGTATTATGCCTGGGATGTAGTAAATGAACAGATTGAGCCGGACGATTTTCATCCAGAAAAAAACCCAGGATCAGTGCGCTATACATGTAATAACAAGAATACGGGTTGGTATAATATTTTTCAGGGGGACATTAGCTACATTACTCAGTCATTTGTTTTTGCAAACCGCTATGCGCCTAAAGATATCAAGTTATTTTATAATGATTACAATGATGCGGATCCGGTAAAAAGGGATGCTATTTGTGTTTTGCTCAGGCAGATTAAGGATACAAAGGGAGCACGTATTGATGGGATGGGAATGCAGGCACACTATCATATGGAGTTTCCGTCTGTTGAACAGATTAGAGAAGCTGTGTATATGTATTCATCTATTGTAAATGAAATTCAGTTTACGGAATTTGATATGCAGTCAAGCAAAAGTTATGACGGATCAGACCGCGAGTTGGAGTTAGAGAGAGAGGGAGCAAGGTATAAAGAGTTGTTTCGAACAATTTATAGTCTTGATAAGGAAGATAAAATTAATATTACAGGTATCACATTCTGGGGCACCCATGACTCAGTTTCGTGGCTACAGGAAGCTGCTTTGGTAGGAGGTGGATCTGATGGAAACAGACCTCAGATGCCGTTGCCATTTGATGATGCCTGTAACGAAAAACCAGCTTTTTGGGGAATTATAGACGCATGATAAAATATCGCTAGGGGGAAAAGGATTGAAGTTATCATATTTGTTCAGTGATGGGATGGTATTGCAACGAGGAAAAAGGAATTATATTTGGGGAGAGACGAGCCCTGAAATTATAGTAACGGGAATACTCGATGGCAGGAAGTTTAATACTAAGGCAGATACACATGGAATGTTTGTGGCAGAACTTCCGGATCTTCCGGTTGGTGGTCCGTATTGTATGGAAATAAACGGTGACGAGAAGCGTGTAATTAGAAACATTATGAGTGGGGATGTATTTCTTCTGGGCGGTCAGTCCAATATGGAATTGCGAATAAAATTTGTAACAGAGCGGTTTGCAGATGAAATAAAGAAAATAAATGATTCGTTTATCAGAAAGTTTGATGTTCCGAAAGAATATGATTTCGGAGAGAAAAGACAATGGCTTTCCCAGGGACGCTGGGAAAGCGCACAGGGGGAATCGGTCCTTGAATTCAGCGCTTTAGGACTGTTTATGGCATTGTCTCTTCGAGAAAAAAATGATGTCCCGGTCGGGCTGATCCAGACTGCTGTGGAGGGAACGCCGGTGAAAGCATGGTGTAGTGAAGAGACAATAAGGCATATGGGTTTTTATACAGATGAGTTGGAAAAATGTAAAAATGAAGACTATGTTTTATGTACGCAGAAAATAGAAATTGAAAGAGAAAAATACTGGATGAAAAAAGCGGATCAGTCTTTTGATCAAAGGACAGATAGTTTTTATAAAATAAGTATTCCCGGTATATGGAAAGGAAACATGAGAGATTTCTGTGGAACAGTTTTACTGGAAAAGAAGTTCTTTATTACAGAAGAACAGGCAGTTACACCTGCAGAAATTCTTATGGGAGCGTTTACAGACGCTGATAAAATATATATAAATGGAATCTGCTGCGGTAGTTCTTATGACAGATATGCACCAAGGATTTATCCTGTAGCCCCAGGAATTCTAAGGGCAGGAGAAAATGTGGTCTGCATACATTTGTATGTATTCCGTGGCAGAGGAGGAGCAATGCCAGGTAAACAATATGGAATACGATTCAAAAAGGGGAAAGAAAGATGGCTTGATTTGTCTGGAACATGGGATGCACAGATTAGAAAACAAATGGAATATCTGCCGGAAAAGACATTTTTCAATTATATGGCATCAGCTATGTTTAATGGTATGATATCACCGGTAAGTCCTTATAAGATATGTGCTGTTATTTATTATCAAGGAGAATCTGATGTTGGACATCCGAATAGATATGCGTTGGAATTTCGTGCGCTGGTCAATGATTGGAGAAAATCTTGGAAGGAAAAGCAATTGCCGATTATATACGTACAGCTTGCTGGTTTTTCCGATGGAAATATTAAGAAACAGGGGACGCAATGGGCGGAATTCAGGGAAGTACAGCGGCAGGCAATGGAGATTGAAAATACGGCGATGATACAGGCATATGATGTGGGCGAGTATAATGATCTCCACCCCATGGATAAGAAGACTTTGGGAATGCGAGCTGCGCTTGCTGTACATAAATTGGTTTATGGAGAAAAGGAAGAATGTACAGGACCGCAGGTGAGGAAAATCAGACTGGACAGAGATAAAAGAGTACATGCTGTTTTTGATCAGCCGTTGCAAACCGGAAGTAAAAAAGACGGATGTGAATTAGTAAGTGAAGTTGAACTCAGAAAAGCGAACGGAGATTATAAAAGAGCATATGTCACAGTTGATGGAAATGAGATTTGTGCATGGTTGTCTGATGGCGAAGAACCAACGGGAATTCGTTATGCCTGGAAGGATTGTCCTATGAATATATGTCTGTATGGAAAAAAGGGACTTCCGGTCATACCATTTATAAAGGAGTGGGGCAGGGATGCAATCTATACTGGAAAAATTTGTGAGACATATAGATAATTTTTCAATCCGGAAAAAAATGATTTTTATCTACATATTCTGTATGCTTTTGCCAATCACGTTGACAGACGGGGTGATCATATATACGGTTCTGCATACAGAAGCACAGCTGCGCAGATCTGAAATGGAAGATATTGCAGATGTAGTTAACTATCAGATTTTTTATGATGTGGACACTGTTTCAAAAGTAGCAAAAAGTATATATGCGAATCAGTATATCAATGATTTCCTAGAAATGGAATATGGAGATCCTTTTGATTATGTAGTAAGTTATCAGCAATTTTTTAAAGATACACTTTTCCAGAGTTCAGATATGACAGGAAGTTCACTGATAACCTTGTATACAGATAACAGTACAATTGTAAGCGGAGGTACGGTTAGAAATCTGGATCTGATCAGAGAAAGCGGTTGGTATCGGGATCTGAATGAAAAAGGAACAGAACAGATGCTTTATTTTGCATATGAACCGGAGGTATCAGGAGCAGTAATGCATCCGGAAAGGCATGTCTACTTTGTTCGTAAGATGAACTACTATGGAGGCGGACAGTCGGAAAAGTTGCTTAAAATTGAAATGGATTACAGTACGATAAATAAAAACCTGCAAAATCTGAATTATGATACGCCCGTATATATATGCCATGAGGGAAAAATTATATTTTCAAATCGTGATGGCGAAAATATCGGAGATGAGTATGAAAAATTTTCAGATTACAAAGAAGTTGAATATAAGAAAACAAGTAATATTTACGGCGCTCAACTGGAAATATACGTGCTACGTCCAGAGACAGATCTTATAGGAAAGCTGGTGGAAAGGCTGCCTATGCTGTTGCTCCTTTTTTTAATCAACATCTTTTTCCCGCTGATCATGGTACTGCTTTTAAACCGTTCATTAACTGCCAGAATCAGCAGATTGAGCAGTATTTTCAGAAACACAGAAGATGAAAATCTGGTTGAGATTGAAAATGTGAGTGCAAAAGATGAAATAGGTGATCTGATGAGGAATTACAATCGGATGGCATCACGTATAACAACGTTAGTAAACATTGTTTATAAAAATCGGATACTGGAACAGGAAATGACAGTGGCAAGACAAAAGGCGGAGCTTCTTGCACTGAGAAGTCAGATCAATCCTCATTTCCTTTTTAATGCACTTGAAAGTATACGGATGCACAGTGTAATAAGAAAAGAAAAAATCACGGCGGAAATGGTTGAAAAACTTGCTGTTATGCAGAGACAGTATGTGGATTGGGGAGAGGATCTTATTGAGGTAGGTAAGGAGATGGAGATTGTCAAGAATTACATGGATCTTCAGCAGTACCGATTTGGTAAAAGACTGTCATATAGGCTGGATGTGGAAACAGAATGCCAGCATCAGAAGATACCGAAACTGACAATTGTTACATTTGCTGAAAACGCATGTGTGCATGGAATAGAGAAAAAGACAGCACCAGGCTGGATATTTATTACTGTGTACAGAGAAAATGAGGAAATGTGTATTGAAGTAGAAGATACCGGGGAAGGAATGACGGAAAAAGAGTTTGACAGTATGCGGCGAAAGATGAAAAATGCGAGCATAGAACTACTGGAAAATGAAAAAGGCGTAGGTATTATTAATGCCTGCCTGAGACTGAAAATGATGTCACATGATAGAGTGCAATTTGAATTAAACGGGGAAGAGGGAACGGGGGTGTCGGTTCTGATACGCCTGCCATTTATAGAAAGTGAAAAAGGGTGATAAGATGCTGAGAGTACTATTAGTAGATGATGAACCATTTATACTTCGGGGAATGAAAGAGCTTATAGATTGGAAAAATGAAGGATTTGAGATTGTAGGCTCAGCAGCTGACGGAGAAGAGGCACTTCTTTTTCTGCAGAATCACGATGCAGATCTTATTCTTGCTGATATTAAAATGCCAATTATGGATGGTCTTGAGTTGCTTCGTAAGCTGCGAATCTCTGAAAAATATAGAGATATTTATTTTATTATTCTGAGCGGATATGCTGATTTTCAGTATGCTCAGGAGGCAATCAAATATGCATGCAATGACTATATATTGAAACCCGTGGAGAAAGAAAAACTTGTACAGGCACTTCGCAAAGTCAGAGGATTAAAAAATATAGAATTGGAGAAAGAAAGAGAAACAAAAAAACTGGAAAATGCGTATCTTTCCGGGAAACTTATCTCTGTTATTCAGGGAAGATCGGATTCTCTGACGATTGAGTATGTTCAACAGCATATTCGTTTATCAGAACAGGTGAGGTATATTGAAATCCTGATCGATGGAAAAAATTACGAGGACGACTATGAGGATTCCGTAAAGTTAGCAAATCAAAAACAGCTGTATAGTATCTGTAAGGATTATCTTCAGGATGACAGTCAGCATTGTGTGATGGATGCCTCCATACAGGAAAAGGTCTATGATGTTGGTTTCATTTTATGCAGATATATGTATGAATCTTCAGATATTAAAGAATATTTGGGAGATTTTATAAAGTATCTGAGAGAAATACTCGGACTGCCAGTGATTATGATTGTGGGAAAAGAGGTAAAAAATCTGGAAGAAATTGCAAAATCATACAGTACAACGAGGAGGGTAAGATCCTTTCAGGGATTCAGGGAAAAAAAGGAAATTTATTATTATGAGGAGGAAATGCAAATTCATACAAACGGGATCATGCTTTGTAAGAAAAGTCTTGATATTCTCCTGAATGCCATTGAACAGAACAATCATGCAGAAATTATGAAAGCAGTTGACGGATTTTATGAGGAAATGAGAGAGCGAGGGATAGCCGGCGAGGTAATGCGTCTTAATATTAATTATCTTCTTTTTCAGCTGCTGCATCTTGCATCGGAGCTGGATGACAGTGTAAATCAGGAAGAGATATTGAGGATGATCAGTGAAGGGACTTTTGAGGCTGGGATTCTGCGGGGAAGTAAAGCTCATCTGTGTAGGGTCGCATGTGAATACGGGGATTATTTGGCTCAAATGCGTAAGGATTCCTCACGAGGTATATTGGGGAAAGTAGAAAAAGAGATTCGGGAGAGATATGCGGAGAATCTGACACTTAAAGAATTCGGTGAGAAATATTACCTGAATGGAGCGTATCTGGGACAGCTATTTAGGAAAAAATTCGGACAGTCGTTTAAAGACTATCTAAATAATTGCCGGATAGAACAGGCTTGCCATCTGTTGCTGAGGACAGATAAGAAAATATACCAGATAGCGGAGATGGTGGGATACCGGGATCTGGACTATTTTGTGAATCGATTTATCTCAGTGAAAGGGTGTACACCGGCAAAATTCCGAAAACAGGCGAAGACGAAGGATGAAAAGAAAGGGGCAAAAGATT
>OJKJ01001051.1_pt1 | contig 11418 bp, 7 predicted proteins | sample 1596491 | NCBI WGS metagenome assembly OJKJ01 (sample SAMEA4350160, study PRJEB24818) | metagenome | biome: human; feature: gut; material: faeces | place: Denmark | collected 2013-09 | reverse complement strand
ATTCCACTATTTGATACAACTCTATGACAAGGAATTATAATAGGAATTTTATTTTTAGAGTTTGCATTTCCAACTGCACGATAAGCTTTTGGGTGATTTATAGACTTAGCAATTTCTTTGTATGTTCTAACTTGACCATAAGGGATTTTTAAAAGTGCGTTATATACATCTTTTTCAAATTTGGTTCCGGTTATATTTAATTTAACGCTAAAACTTTTAAGATCTCCTTTAAAGTATCTGTCTAGCTCATCTATGCAAAGTTTTAAATTCTCATCATTTGTTGGCAAATTTTTATAAAAATTAACAAATTTGATTTCATTTATTCCATTTTCATCACCATAAATTTCTAAATTTATAAAACCAGCTTTAAAATATACTTTTTGCACTTTTATCCTTAAAATTTTATTTATAATTATAAACAGTGTTATGGTGATCTGTCGTGGTGCTGCTTGTATCTTTTTCTGGGTACCTTTCGTTGATAAATATATATGCTTTCTTTTTTTGCTATGTCAAAAAGCTTTTGCGAAAATTCTTGGCTATCTTCAAATGTCATTTTTTTGCGTCTTTTTAATTAATTCTCTTTTTTACATTCCAGAAATCTGTATACTTTTTGGAATGTGTATTATACAAAAGTGCAACTGTCCAAATTTGTTCGCTTTTAAATTTGACAGATCGTTTTGATGTGTGATACAATATATTTGGCAAATAAATGTCAAAATGTAATGAAGTAAACATTATATAAAGAAAGGGGTTTTTGAATGAACAATTATTGTTTAACAATGTGGGCAGAAGAACCGATAAGATGCAGTGAATGTGGAAAAGATATTGGGTGGGAAAGAGTAAGTATTGAACAAACACCTGTAAAGATCGTTCCTGAGTTACTGCGGAGAGATATTGGTATAAAAGAGGGCGAAACCACCGAGATAACTTTAAGTAACCAAGAGATAGACGATATCCGAATATATTTTATAGAACAACGCTCTTGGCATACTTTTGATATATATAGAATGTATGATTATAAAATGACACACCTTGGCAGCAGGATAAGAGCAAGGGTAACGTCTGTAAAAATGGAACTTGTCGAAAGACCAGACTTTGATAGGATACACAAGAGCATTTTAGTCATATGTTCAATATTAGGTATCTTATTTGTTGCATTAAAAGCAGAACGAATTTATTTTATTTTAGCTTATGGTGTTTTGACCGGCAGTATAGCATTTAAAATGTGTCTTAAATGTATAAGCACAATAAAAGAATCAAATAATGTTCTTCTTTTTGGCGGTGAACGGCTTACGCTGTATGTGGATAAAAACTTAAAATGTGACCACTGTGGCTGTGAAATAAATCATCAATATGATCATAAGCACTCTATTGCTTGGACAAGTGATCCTGAAATGAAGCTTATAAAACAAAAGATAAATAAGATATCAAAAACAAAGTGTACATACGGTATGCTGGACAGAAGAAATGAGCCTAAGCTTTTATCTTGTGAGGATATGGAGGATATAATAAAGCTCCAGCAGAATTTTTCTAAAAAAGAAAGAACCAAAAATGCTGAAGCTTTGAAAAACATAAATGATATGATAAAGAACAATGAGTGTTCGGCTTATCTTGTTTTTGATGAGGATATTAGTGAGTATGAAAAAAAGATGATCAAATAATATAAGATGCAACTATTTACATAAAATATAATGTAGCACCGATGTTAAACTGACTTTCTTGAAAAGTGTTGGGATTAATATCTTCATTGTCACAAAAGATGTTTCGCTAGACCAGATGCTATGAATATAACAGAAATTCACGAAAGATGAGAATGAAATCCGCCCCACAAATTTCAACTATTTAGCGCAAAATATCAAACCATAGCAAAAATAAGAACAAATTCGTAAAGTATATCTAATAGTATTGTATTTTATACCGTCTTGTAGTATAATGTACATATGACAAAAAGCCATAAATCAGCTAAGAACAGGACGAATACATGAAGAAATTACTTATCTCTATTTGTGTGGCAGTGGGCGTATATTTTGCATTTAGCAATACAATTGATGAATTTCTGTATCCAGAGAAAAGACCGGGATTGAATACATACGACACATACACCACAACAACACAGCAGACCACTACCGCAGTTACTCAGCAAACACCCATAGTCACTGATGAGGACGGATATGAGCCTCGTGACGACCGAAAGCCTGACTATGTTCAGCCTGCAGACCCGACATGGTCAAAAAGGACTTTTAACTGGACGAGCTATGACAAACAATATACCTTTGAAATATCAATGAATATTCAGGACGATATGTATGAATATTATCATAGTCTTTTGAGATACTCATATGTGAAAGATTATCATAACTATGTAAGTGACGACAATAATCATAAGCTCGTAAAACAGCTTGCAGATGAAATAAAAAGCCTTTGCGACCAATGCGGTTATGGCGAATCTGAGACTATAAGAGAAACTGCAAATTTCGTGCAGAGCATAGAGTATGTTGACGACATGACCTCAACGGGATATAATGATTTTCCAAAATATCCTCTGGAAACGCTTTATGACCAGTGCGGTGATTGTGAGGACTCGTCCATACTTTTGGGAGCTTTGCTCAAAGAACTTGGCTATGGCTGCATTTTTATCGAACTTCCTGAACACGTTGCAATAGGAGTAAAGGCAACAGACGATGCCCCCGGCACGTACTATGATTACAATGGAAGCCATTATCTTTACATAGAAACTACCAATTCCGGCTGGGATATCGGAACGCTTCCTGATGATTTCAACGAGGAAAAGGCTAAGATATACGATGTGTGGTAAAATTTCAAAAGCCCACAGATGCGATCAATGTGATCGGGTCTGTGGGCTTTTTATTATATTGTACATCAGAGATTTATCTAATTACAAAATGAATACCTTGTATCTGTTATTTTCTATCCTTAAAGAAATCCGCCCATTCGGGTTTTTCTTTATCAAAAATCTGTTTCTGCTCTTTTGTTAATTTATAAGGATAATCATGGAACATATTAAATTCAGTGGTTTTGTCAAAGCTGAATATCCACACTCTGATAACTGTAGGGTCATCTTTCCACCAAATAGTATCGGTTTCTTTGTTTTTGTACCATATGTTTGGCACTGCACTCGACCTCTTTTCATAAATCACATTCTCTTGCAATTTCAGTACATTCAATCTCAAGCTGAATTATCAAGTCTTAGATTATCAACACTGAAATACGTGGCTTCAAAAATTCAAATGTCATATTTATTTTTGGCAAACTATTTTTTCTATCCTGCAACAATGTCTCTTATTATCATCATAACTGATCCCCACAAGCAAAACCTCGCCCGAATAGTCTTTCAAGCAATCAGGATAATTCTTGTCCTTTATCTGCTGTATCGCTGACTCAGCAGATTTGTTGTATTTCAGTTCGACTATCATCGCAGGGTTGCTGTTATTTCTTCTTGGCTTGAAAACAAGATCAGCATAACCCTTGCCCGCAGGCAGTTCACGCTCCACTGTATATGTCCTCTTTGCAGAGTAATAAGCAATGGAAATAACGCAGGAAAGAGAGTTCTCATCATTGTATTTCAGAATAGATGTATTCTCGCTGTGCGCTTTATTGATAAGGTCAGCAACAGCCTGTTCATCACCATTTATAGTAGCCTGCAAAAGCTTGTCGGAAGCATTGATAGCTTTCATAACTTCTTCCCAGCCGCCGTCTTCGATAGAGTTTATAAACTCCTGAGCGACTTCGCTGTTTGGAATCCACACGCACTTTGTGTAAAAATCAAAAGTCAGATAACCAAGGTGGACAAGCAGCGTGAAAATATCGTCCGCGCTGCGCAGAGTAGTCATATCATTCTGAAATTTTGTCGGGTTTATCGGTATTTTCTCGCCTGCCACAAGCCGTGTCACTTTGTCTTTAAGCCCGTCAAAATTCATATCAATGTAAACTTTCAGCGCCTCATAGGTTTCTGTGGAAGTCCAATAGCTGTCAAAATCGTGACCTGTCATTGACATTACCACCGAACGAGGATTGTATGTTGCAATGCCTTTTAAATTATAGCCGTCATACCAACGCTTAGTTTCATCAAAAGGCATATTATATTTTTCACAAAGCCCCTTGACTTCGTCCTCAGTAAAGCCTGTATACTCTGCATACTCACGGGGATTTGTCATCGAAACCTCCGTAAACATATTTAATGCAGAATGTTCGCCGTACTTTTTTATGGGCAAAATGCCTGTCATATATGCAAGCGCAACATAGCTTTGGTCTTTCAAAAGATTTCGCAGAAAGTCAAGATATTTTGTCTGAGCGTCAGAATCGTTTTTGTGTATACGGAATATGCAGTCCCATTCGTCGATTATGAAAATAAAAGCAATTCGTTTGTCAGTATATATTTCGCCTAACACAGATTGCAGATTATCCCAGTCAAAACAATCAACGTCTGAAAAGCCCTTTTTCAGCTCGTGAAGCAATCTGCGCCTGAGATAGTCAAGCATTTCGTCCATAGTTTTAGAACGGTCAAGAAAATCGACCATATTTATATGAATAACATTATACTTGTTCAGATGCTTTTCGAAATCAGCAGATTTTGCGATCTTTAGCTCAGAGAACATCTTACGAGAATCACAGCCACGGCTGTAATAGGCGGTGAGCATATTTGCTGCCATTGATTTGCCGAAACGACGTGGTCGGCTTACGCAAATAAACTGCTGTTCGGTAAAAAGTTTTGCATTTGTAAGTTCTATAAGTCCACTTTTATCAACATATATCTGTGAATTTATTGCACGCTGAAAATCAATATTATCAGGGTTAACGTAAATGCCCATTTGTCCTGCCTCCTTGAAAATATTTGTTATCCCTATTATATCATTTTTCTGCGGGGAAAGCAAGTCCTGATATATTTTTGGAGTAAAAGTGTATCATAAAAGGTGTGGTAATGGTGCTTTTCTAACATTTATTACAATTTGCCAAGCTCGTCCATCATTGCACGACGATTTTTATATAATTTTCTCCATTCCTCCGCAATTTCATTAACAACCTTTTGACCGCCCGATATTTTCTTCATTTTTCTCATTATAGCGACCATATCAGCGTAGTGTTGTCGTCCTCCTGCATATGACGAGCTTTTCTCAAGCTCTATTCTATATTTATAAAGAATTTGTTCAGGATAAATATTCTTTAAAACATCAGCATACTCTTCTAGAGTAAAAAATCCTGTACTTTTTTCGACACATATGAGAAGCCTGTCATATAGCTTTTCTTCCTTGTAGTATTTCGCAAGATCTTGAGATGGTGAAATACTTTTAAATATATTTTCACGTAGTTTACACCATTCTGCTTCATCATATTGTTGCCTCAACTCTCTGTATATATCCATGTTCCCAACGGCATTTTTGAGAACTAGATTCCATAGCTGTTTTAAGTAATTATCTCTATCTCCTGTTTTAAGATATATCTCCTTTTTCTTTACTATATAGTATGAAACAACGCTTGAGTCGTCTGCGTCTTTAATAATTCCCTCGTCAAGGAGATGAATAGCCTTATCATACTCGTTGTTCTGCAAACACCTGTCAACATATCGCTTTCTAATATCAGGATATATGCAATATTTCCTAAATTCGTTTTCAATTATATTTTCATATGAATCTATGCCTGCAATAAAATCTAAATAAACCAGAGCCCATTTGTTTACAGCGTAATCTTTTTCAAAATCATCATCTAACTTTTCTGATTGTCTTAGCATTTTGGTAAAAAAGTCTCGCTTATCTTTTTCAAACTCTTTTTCTTTAAATTCGTTTATTATTACATCTTCTATTGGTCCATCAGAATAATCACATATAGAAACATCATGATGAGCAGTAAACCATTCAAACATTTTATGTTTGTCTTCATAGTTTGCTTTTTTTATTAGCGCCGACCATAGAAGCGTGATATCATTTTCAAGCGCTTCGATTTCATAATCACAATCATATGTATCAATGTTACTTAGAGCAGTGAATATATAGCAAGATATTTCAAATGCATTGATGTAGTTTTCGTTATCTATCATCATTCGCAGATCATTGTCTATAATATCTTCAATATCTTCCATAAAATCATTAGCTTTGTATCGATCCAAAAAGTTATCATAGCCGGCATACCTTTTTATAATAAGGTCTATGTGTTTAAAGTATTTATCAACGTCAATGTTTTCATATAGTTTATTCTGAATGTTATAAAACCGCATGCAAAGCTTGTCATCAGAAGCAAGCACATCAGCTAAAAAAGAGCGAACAGTTTTATTGTCAGCATATGCAATAAGCTTTTTTATTGCAACTTCTCTGGCCGCAAGATCATCTTTTGTGTATGCAGGCCTGAGCAAAATATCGGTCGCATTTTTAAAGGAAAGTCCATTTTCCCTACATTCATCAAATTTATAAAGTGCTGCCGCCATATGCTTGCAGTTATATCCGTCGCAAGCATATGGACAAGTACAATCCATATCTAAAATCTCATTTTCATCATCTTCTGAAAAAACTATCCTGACGATATAATCTTTGCTTCCTGATACAACGGCTTTAAGCTCGTTGTTGGAATACTTAATATCATGGACAGCACCGCTTAAGAAATAATCATGACCTCTGTTATGTACCCCTGTTGAAAAAAGGCATTTCCACGCAATGTTCATTTTTCGCATCTCCCTGTTTCAAATGAGTTTTCTGTATCAGTAACAAATTCCGAAAAAATAATTGTTATGCTCATTATACCATTTTTCTGTAGCAAAAACAAGGTGCAAAAAAAGTTTATTGTATGAGAAATACACTATCAAATATCTCGCAAAAAAAATATAAGAAAAAAAGAATATATCATAATTGTGCCGAATTGGTTCGGCAAACTGTACTAAGTGGGTGCTATAATATATATAGAAGCTTGAAAAGGGAATAAAATCAAAAAAAACACACCACAGACCATTTTGGAACAGTAAACAGAACCTTAAAGGTGCTATAATAAGCACATAAGGTCAAGACAGAGTTGATACGGAGGTAAGGCTATGAAAAAGAGCACAAAGATTTTTAACACAGAGGTCATTGAGAGATTGGCATTGTCAGATAACATTCCGCCATTTGACGAGCAAAGAAAGGGTACACAGGTCATCATGATCGAGGAGGGCAAAAAGACGGTGATATATGATGATTATTCTATGTACTGTGACGCTGACGCAAGAAAGTGGAGAGTAGAGGCATACAACAGGACGGACGGCAGAAAGCTTGACAGATTGTGTATGTGCGGGGGCGTTTATCCTACAAGAAAAAGGGCTATAGCTGAGATAGACAGATTTGCATACAGAGGTAAAAATCTGGTGTTCTTTGTCCTGCCAATAGATTTTACATATGACAAAAAGGCTATGATATGGCAGGGCGAGGAGCAGTACTCCTGCGATGATAAGCTAGTCCTTGCAACTAAAAAAAGAGCTTGTGGAAGAAGGCAAAAAGCGCATGAAATTCATGACAGACAGAATGGGGAGTGGAAGAATAAACAGAAAGAAGCTCACAAAAGCGGAAGCAGAGGCTCTGGCGGCGTTTGATGAGTTTCAGAAGTATCGTGAGGATAAGTGTTATCCATATGCTATCATAGGTGGCAATGCAGTGCTTTATGTTAGTCCGTACAAAAATGATTGGAAAGCAGAGCGTGAGTGCCTGGATATGAAAGGCGACGGCATAGACGGCTGTGTTTCAGCCTTTGTGTATAACAGTATCACCCCTGAAACAAGCGAGAAACCTGCTAAGAAAAATCAATAGGCAAAATGAACAAAGTTGAGAAAAGAAGCAAAGGAAAAAACGATATAGCAAAGCTGACGTTTGAAGGAAGTATTCAAACGCCCGATGAGTATGTACCTGAGACTACAATTAATGTTCGGAGTAAAACTCCATAACCTTGCCGTAGTAAACTCGAAGGAATTTGTTAAGCCCCGCAATCATTGCTTCTTTGCCGCATTTCCCTTCGCTGCGTTTCTTCTGAATAAAGTCATAGACAGCATTGTCGGCAGGTTTGTGTTTGATTAAGGACTGCATGATCTCGTAGCCTGTTTTTCGCAGATAACTGTTTCCACGCTTGGATATATGACGCTCAGAAGCGTGGAATGCACCCGACTGATAAGGCGGAGCGTCAATGCCTGCATAGGCAATGAGAGAGTGCTTGTTTTTGAATCTGCGTACATCGCCAATTTCAGCAATGATACGTGGAGCAAGTGTATCTCCGATACAATCCATTTCCTTGACAACAGAATATTCAGGCAAGGTGTTGCAAAGATCCTGCATTTGTGCTAAAATGGTATTGCGTGATTCCTCTATTGAGTGGATCAGCTTGACGGCTTCACTAACGGCAATTTTGACGGATTGGGAGTTAGGAAGCGTAGGGATACCGTTTTGAGCAAGGGCAAGGATTTCCGCTGCCTTACGCTCGTTTAAGCGGTATCCCTTTTTCTTTGCCCATTTGCAGTAATCAGATGTAAATTTCATTTCTCCCATATCGAGAATATTCTGAAAATGAATATATCGACTGACAAACTCGGTCAGCTTGTGATTTTCACCTTGATTTGAAAGAACATCATTGATTTTGGGCATAACTTGGTCAAGAAGATTGGAGAAGTTCACCTTTGATTTAACAAGCATACCTGTAACCTGATAATACTGACGTGCAAGAAATTTAAGTTCATCGTATATAACATTAGAGGGATAAGCCTTAACAAGCTCGTTCCAGTATGTAATACCGAAAGATGCGATTTTAATCGAATCAATTTTATCGGTTTTTGCTCGTCTTATGCTTTGCGAGCAGAACTTCTTCATACGCAAGGCATTTACACAGCATACAAAAATGTTGTGAGAAGATAAATAGGTCGCAACAGGAAGATGATAGTGACCTGTATCTTCCATAACAACACGGGTTTCTTCATCGAATGATTTGATGAGAGAAATAAGAGAATCCAGTTCATCGGCAGTGTGACCAATGTCAAAGGGTGATTCAAGTATTTCGCCGCAAGGTTTCATAATGCAAACAGTACTTTTTCCTTTTGATACATCAATTCCTACACTAATCATGATAAATCCTTCTTTCTGATATTTTGTAATGTTTCCGCTCAGGAGCTTATTAAAATTCATTTTGGTTAGTGATGCGAACGCTGCTGTAAACACAGCAGGTACAACCTGCTTAATCGAATTTTATAACAAGAAGGCGGCTGACACTTTCTGCTACGAACGCTTAGTTCTAAGGAGATGACCGTCAGTCCATTACCTTCTTATTATATCAAAATAAGCATAGCCTGTCACCACTGTAGTCAGCAGTTTGGACTATGCTAATATCATACCAAAGAGATGAAATAGTTCAAGAGCCTCCGATGATTACTGGAACTATGAAAAATCTCTTCAAAATGATCTATAAAGGTTCTAACCCCAAACCTGTTACAATCTATGAAAAAGATAAAATAAAAGGGGATGAGGTACAAAAATATCTATATGATGATAATAATAACGAACTGATTTCTTTTGATTCTTTCAATAGAACGAATAGAAAAATCAGGAATAGAATGAACGAAGCACTTGGAGAAGAGTTTTTTTCTAAATCCAAGAATAACAAGGAGTGTTTTTTTACTTTGGAAATAGACCAAGATGTAAATGCTAATTCCAATGAAAAGAAATATACTGTTGGTATAAACAAAAAAGTACGAAATCATATCAGCATTGTTCCTGACGAGGAATATTCCGAATTTGTTGAAAAAATTAAAGATAAGATTGCACACGGTGAATTCACTCTGGATGTAGAACAGTTTTCACTCGACTTCACCCACTATATTAGACGTGATTCTATTTCTGATGTTGTAAATGGAGTCCAAAGCAATCGCATAACGATATATGGCGATGACGGTGCAGGTAAAAGTACCTTTGTAAAGCACTATCTAATGGAAAGCTCGAAAAAATGGATATATGTTCAGTATAACGATTCGTTCTATTCTTCGTTTAGCTCATTAAAATTTAATGGATTTGATGATGATATATACAATAAATTGTATTCTGAATACAATGATGCTCGGGACATATTCTCTTTCCTTTTTGATTTAAAAGATGCTGAAGCACCTACCCACGAGATGAAAAAGGAGGAGTTTGTTTATTATATAAACGCCTTTCTTATTAGATCAATCAATCCTGATATTATATGCCTAGATGATTTTCCTGTCTATTCTAAAAAAGAGGAGAAATCCGTACAGGAGTTCATTAGCATAATAAATGGTCGTGATCATCATACTAAATTTATAATTACTACCAACCGGGAACCAATCACCGTTGCCAATAGAATACTGCTTGATCATACGTCAATAGATTTAAATGTTGTATTCTTGAAGTATCTTGAATCACCAAATCGTCAGGAAATGTTCTATGAAGAGCTGAATAATGGACATGTTCTTCCTGTTTTTAAGATGTTGAATAACAATGTCTGTGCAATATCATGGCTTGCCAATTATATGCGAACTAAGTTTGTTGATGGTGCGCCAATTACTTTTGAATATGTAAAAGAAGTTCTGAATAAGCAGGGCGAATTGATCAATAACAATACATACGAGTATTATGATGCTTCAAATGTATTACAAGTGGAGACTAATTCTCTTTTGAGCTATTTAAAGACATTTATTCAGATAAATATTGAAGAGTTGTCTTCTCCTCAAGTATTGCTTCTTTTATGTATGGCTGGAAAATCAATAAGTAAGGATCTTTTTAAAAAGATATGTATCAATATGCTAAAAATATCTAGTGATAGTTTTAATAATGCAATGAGTGAGATGTATAAAAGCAGCTACCTAACATATCATACATCACACTATATTGTAAATCCTATCATAAAACTAATAATAGCTCCTGAATTTAAAGTGTGCTATCAAGATGTTTTTAGTGCCTTTATGAAAGCATATAACACAAATGAGTCTGGTCTTGATCGTATACTGATAGAGTATCAAGACTATCTTGAGCAGCTTCTTGACAGGACTAATTCCGGATATGACATTATTGATTTGAGTCTAATGATAGTTAATTCTGCTCTGCTTGTAAATGATATTCGTACAGAAACGCTTGAAAAGATAATCAGGATAATTCGCAGCCGATCATTATTGTTTTCTCATGAATTAAATAGGAAGCTATACTATTTGTTTGAAAGGACTGGAGCGGACAATCTAAAAAAATTTGAATGCTATTATTATGTTGGGGATCTGCTTGATCAGAATAAACAATATGTGTTTTCGTCAAATCTAGCTAATCAGTTATTAGATGTTCTTTCAGTACATAATCCACGTAATGATTCAAGATGGAAAATAGATGAAAGTCATTTTATAAGATATAATATGGGCTTACTTTATTCTCTGATATTGGCGGATAGCGAAAACATACATAC
>OJKJ01001050.1_pt1 | contig 11419 bp, 8 predicted proteins | sample 1596491 | NCBI WGS metagenome assembly OJKJ01 (sample SAMEA4350160, study PRJEB24818) | metagenome | biome: human; feature: gut; material: faeces | place: Denmark | collected 2013-09 | reverse complement strand
TTAATGGCCTTTTGTTCCGCTTGTGATAGTGGCACCGTAATTATGTTAATTTTCGCAAACCCCTTGTTCCTCCCCTGATTAGTAGGTAGCTTCCGTCCCTTGCGCATCGACAGATCAATTCCCCTCATAACAACGGCCTCATAGACCGCCCCTTGCAAGGGACGAATCCATCCACGTTCCGCCGCAATCCCATATTGACTCGTCAAATCCGCCGTTAGCATATGTAGAGAGGACAAGGCTCGGCACAGAAAACTGCACGTTTTGATTTTCAAGTCCCTTTTGAATAAGATTGCTCTCTGTGCAGGAAAGTGCCGCAAACGCCCAGCAAGTGCCTGTCTGGAACTGATTTTTGATAGTCGTCAGCGTATTCTTAGATCTAGGGTCATATTTCGCAGGCAGCGAAGCCGTTGCCTTCTGTGCATAAGGTGAAACCCCGTCGTCCGTATCGGCCAGATCTTCATCAGTGATCTCCGATTTTTCCAGACCTTCCTTTTTGTAGCCATAACCATTATCAGTAAAAATTATCCTGCCCATCTTGAATTTCGGGCTGTCATTATCTCTGCCATGCTCCATATCCGCAAAAGCTGCGCAAGGAAACTGCACTGACAATATAGCCGCCGTCAAAATGGCGGCACATTTATAGATCACCTTCATAAAGATCTCCTTTCTGATCTTAGATTATTTAGTTGCACAAAGTTTCTTTTGATTATCACTTTTATGTACATAAATTTCAGCTTTTAACTACATCTGTGTATACTATATAATACAGAAATGGTAGACTCCCACTTGTCTTCTTGGCTATGGCAATTATGCAATGTGTGCATTTATAAAAGAATTTGAAATTTATAATTAATATTTATTTGTTATAAGTATATGATATTATAAGCCTAAAGTCAAGCTCGTTTTTCTATGCATTTGATCCATAATTCGCCCAAAGTAAAGTTAATAATATCAAATAATATTGTTTACGGTTTATTTACAAAATGTAATCATTATCCTAAGCAGCCAGCTTAACAAATACTGAGAATAAAGTGATATAATTACATTACGGAGATGATTATTATGAAAAATAAGTTGATACTCTGTTCCATCATAGCAGTCGGAATGACGGCTACATTGTGCGGTTGCGGTGATGACAATTACTACGATAATTATACCACCGATGAGACCACCACGACGACCACTACATATGAACACTCAGTGGATACCAACACAAATGACAACTACACCTACAAGAAAAACGATAACGATGATGATCTTGCTGAAGGTGAGTATTGGTGCATGGGCAAGGGTGACACCTGCCACAACAAAACATCAAGTCCGACAGATCTTTATTGTCATTCATGTGACCCTGATGACAATAATATTGAGGGAGACCAGCGGACGACTGACGGAGTAGTCGGAGATAATGACGGAAACGGCGCTATTGATGAACACGATTGGGAAACCGAATGGAATGATTATCTTAACAACAAGTACGATGAGTATGGATATGATGACTATGGTTATGATGATTACGATTATGGTGACTATGGATATTGATGTTTAAAATTGATATTAATGGATAAATCAAAATACATAAGCTAATAAGCATCGAAATTCACCAAGATATAGCAAAAGGCTATGAGACCTCACTTGATCTCATAGCCTTATTTTTGTTGTAAATTGCCAAATGAGCAAGCACAAACTTAGCTCTATCTTTTTCTCCCCACTGAGATAATATTTTTCTTAGTAAGCACAAGTAGCACAATGCCAAGCAAAAGTATCAGCGGCCAAGTAAGATACGGTCTTTTATCATTATCAATATCGGTCACGACCTTATCAAGCTCACCGTTTTTACCAGTGTTGTAATACACGTTCACTTTTTCGTTCTGACTCACATAATATGTGCCTGTGAAGATCTCTCTTGTGTACTCCTTGCCGCCAACATCAAAGGCGACAGTTATGTAATATGTTTCAGCTTTGTTGCTTGCCTTTTTGTTATGTCCCCAAGTTTTTAACTCATGGTCTATCCACTTCACATAGCCTGTGGTTTTCTCAGCACTTGACATGAAAACCCTGTTTGAAACATACTTGCTGAGATTATAGATAGTAGAGAAACCACCCATAAGAATAAAAACGATACTCAGAGCGATAAGCCCTGCATTTTGCTTTTTCATTTGATATACCCCCTGAACAGAAATGTTGTGTTAATATGAATTTATTATATCATATGAGAACATGGAAAGTCAATAAGCCTATCCCATCTTTCCATAAGTCTTATGGACATATTTATTAGTACGGTTTTGATCGTTGAGGTAAGCCGCTATTTTCTTTCTGCTGTAAGGACTTTTTTTATGAGATCATGTTGAAACTTTATTTTCTTCATTTTTGAACAATTCTTGACTTTGTTACAAATCTGTGTTATACTAATCATAAACGAACGGTCGGTACGCATAAAAGGAGCGAAGCAACATGAAAACAACTGAGCAACAGCACAATGAGCGGAAACGTGAACTAATGGAAAAGTGCTTCGAGTGCTATGCGGAAAACGGGCTCACAGGCACAGGAATTAAAGCACTGGCCGATGCGTGCGGATGCACGAAAGCAAATTTGTATTCGTATTTTAAAAACCTTGATGAACTGATCATTGAGTCAACGGCATACTGTATGGAAAAGGTTGAGGACGACTTTATGGAGATGGCACCCACCGACCCCGAGGATGTTGTCCGTTTTGTGAAGGAGGTCCCGTATTGGACAGCAAAAAAGCACGGAAAAAAATATCGCCTGATGTATCAGATATATACGCACCCGAAGTATATCGAGCACGGCAAGAAATTCTTTGAGGGCGTGAACGAACGCTATACCGAGTACGCCAAGCGGCTGGAGCCGAAGATCGGCATTCCCTATACGGTCATCACGCCGCTGATCTTTATATTCGTCCGCGCCTGCGTTCATTATGCAATGTTTGAGGATGAATATTATCTGAAAACCCAGATGGAGGTCTTAAAACAGGGGGTCGCCCTGTTTGTGGATAAGTACAAAGCAAATCAAGCATAAGCCTATCGACCGCCGCTCATTTACGGCGTGGGCAGCGGTGCAAAGCTCCGCCGTGATAAACAATTCCGAACGGAGGAAAAAAGATGAAAACAGGAAAAAAACTACTCACAGGTACACTTTTGGCGCTTTGCACCGCTCTTTTGGTGCTTTGCAGCGTGCTTGCAATAGGATGGAGCAAGGCAGCAAAAACAGGCGACGCACTGCCGGAGGTACGAAACAACGGCACGGCGATTCAATGGAAATACAGCGACGAAGCCGACTGGCACGACCTTGTGGCGCTTACCGAGCTGCGGGGCGCTGCCGGAGAAAACGGAAAGAACGGCACAGACGGTAAAGACGGCTCTAATGGTGCCGACGGTAAGAACGGAATAAACGGTACAAACGGAAAAGACGGCATTAACGGAGTTGACGGTAAAGACGGAGCCGATGGGAAAAACGGCAAGGATGGAATTGACGGTGCCAATGGTAAAGACGGAGCCGACGGCAAAGACGGTATCAACGGCACTGACGGCATTAACGCCAAAAGCATAGAGGTGCAGCGAGCTGAAACCCACATACAGTGGCGTTACGAGGGCGATGAGTGGCAGGACCTTGTGGCGATAGCCGACATCACAGGTCCCACCGGGCAGAAAGGTGCAGACGGAGCAAACGGAAAGACACCGGAGTTCCGTGTAAGCGAAAACACCCTGCAGTGGCGCTATGTCGGCGATGAAATATGGCTGAACCTGTACGATCTTTCGGTTTTGAAAGGTCTTGACGGCAAGGATGGTATAAACGGAAAAGACGGAGCCGACGGCAAGGACGGAACAAACGGACAAAACGGCTCTGACGGTGTGGACGGAAACACCCCGTTTATCGGCGAGAACGGCAACTGGTGGATTGGAGAAACCGACACCAGCGTAAAAGCCGCAGGCATTGACGGCACAGACGGCGAAAAGGGTGACAAGGGAGATAAAGGTGACAAGGGTGATGCCGGAGAAAAGGGCGACAAAGGAGATAAAGGCGACAAGGGCGATGCCGGTCAGAACGGCAGCTGTTCGGGGTATTTTCACGCCTCAAACGGCGGCACCGGCGCTTCATTCAATCAGCCGCTTCAGTTGTTTGAAGATTGCAATTCCGGAGGACTTTTTGTATGGGATCGAGCCAATAGAACCGTAACGCTGAAAGCCGGACATACATACAGTATTTCATTCAGCGGTTCGGTCTGCATTTCTCACGACATGGGTGGATGGTACTCGGTAGTATTGAAAGGCAGACAAGGCATTCTTAATGATACATTGATCGAAAGGTATATGAACGATGCAGATAATTCACGAGTGTGGATGCCGTTTGCATTCAACCGCATCTACAATGCCGGCAGTGATATTGTGCTGCAATATGAATTTATCCAGTTGACCCCCGGCACACAGCTGAACGGTGCTGTCTATAATATTACAATCATTGCTCTTGACTGAGCCGATATACACGAAAACAGAGGTAACGGAAAATAAAAAAACGAATACTCAGTATCATGCTCACCCTTTGTATGGTTCTTTGCCTTGTGTCGACAAGTGTATTTGCCGAGGATAATATGGCAGCGAGTGGGACGGCGGAAGTTTCCACAGCGGCGGAACTGGTTTCAGCAATCAGAGAAGCTTCATACGGAACAGTCAAACTGACGTCTGACATTACCATTTACACCACATTAGTGGTCAACCGCACCGTCACCCTTGATCTCAACGGTTATGTGCTGAAATACGGCAGCAGCAGTGCAGGGCATGTAATCACTGTGTCCAGTGGTATTTTGACAATTGAAAACAGTGACTATACAAAATCGCACAATTTCCAAAAGAAGTATAATTTATATGTAAATGATTTTTTTTGAATTTTGCTCCGTTTAAAATCATACTAATTTTAGCTTTTAATTTTTTTCATTCCAAAAACCGCCCCATTTCGTTCTATAAATTACCTCTTATAATCAAATCATGCAGACATATAATATTATTGCAAACCCGAAAAACAAATGAAAAGGAGATACGAAAATGAAAGGTATCACAACTCAGGAAGGCAGAGAAACACTCAACAAGTTCAAGATGGAAGCAGCTAACGAAGTTGGCGTAAACCTCAAGCAGGGCTACAACGGCGATCTTACAGCTCGTGAGGTCGGCTCTGTAGGCGGTCAGATGGTCAAGAAGATGATCGACGCTTACAAGACAACAGGCAACAAGTAATTTCTCCCAAAAAGTCCTAAAAACTCCGCCGTGGCATTCGCTGTGGCGGAGCTTTTTACTTGAAATCAGGCAAAAAAAGTAGTATAATATACACATAGGGTCGGGGTAAAGATCATAGTAAAGAGGGATAAATATGTTGACTAAAAAAATCACCGCAGGACTTACAGCTTTTGTTATAACAGCTTCTGCCGCACTGCTTCCGCTTCAAGAAAGCATTAACGGCATATTTGGGAACACCGCTATATCAGCTCAGGCTTATTCTGCAAACGGCGCCGTAAAAATGCCGTCAGATTTTCTGACTTTTAACAGTTCCGATCAGGTTTTCGTAAACGTGGTTTCTGCCACTGAAAACGGACTATACTATTATACTGTGGAAAACTACAAGAAGCTAATTAAATTCTATAGCTTTTCCAACAACTCCGTGAGAACTGTAGCAACGCTTGGTGACATTATAAATGTATATGCCAACAACTCCAAGATCTATTATATCGAAAGAGATACCAGCACATACAACTCCAGCGTGAAGGGCGCGTCATATTCTTATTACATAAAGACCTTTGACACCGATACGGAAAAGGTGACCAAAAGCGTTAATGTGAGCAAGTATACCCCCAATGGTATTTTAAATTACCCAAACTGTTTTGGCGTTGACGATAACGGCAGGATATATTACTATGTAACAGACAGCAGCGGTGCTGAAAAAGGCGATAATCTATTTCTGCTGGACTCAAACGGAAATAAGCTGTCCTCCTGCAGCACCGATGTTGCCATAACAAAGTTCTCAGGCTTTGACAGCACAAACGGAAACTTCTATTTTGAAAGAAGCGCTGATTACGTTTATTGGGGCTATACTCACAAAATGAACGCCCTTGGCTTTGGAAACATTTCAAATAACAAAATAACCGTGTCTGATAAATCTATCGACTATTTCTATCAGAAATATTACGATTATCATTATGACAACGCACAAATGCTTGGCAACGGCAAGCTTGCGTGGACTTCATCTGCAAGCGGCACTGTAAACATCGTGGAATCTGCCAAATTTCATACATCAACAGATGATACATTATATCTCTTTGGAAGCGTTTCAAGAGCGGAACATGAAAACAAAAATGATCTCTACAACAGCGTTGGAACAAGAACTGTATACAACAGCGAAAATGACAGCACTATCATGTATGTAAACAACAACACTCTTATGGAGTTCAACAATGATTTCAAGCAGGTGGCTTCATATAAAACAGCTTATCCTGTTTTCGCTTTGTATTATACGAACGGCACTGTGACAGCCATAGAGCGTGATACTGACGGCAATTTCTACTCAGAGAATATTGCTTGGAAAATGCCTAGCAGTGTTACGATTTCAAATTCTTCTGCAACGCTCAAAACGGGCGACAGCCTTAAACTTTCTGCAAAGAGTAATTCCGATATAGACTATGGCTTCACATGGTCAAGCAGTGATAATTCTGTGGCTTCGGTTACAAAAGACGGCAAGGTGTACGGAAACAAGGCAGGCGTATGCACAATAACCGCTACCACCGACAACAGTGTGAAAGCAAGCTGTACAGTGACAGTTACTCCATTAGGAAGCGACACAAAAGGCTCTGCCACTATACTCAGCGGACGTGCAACAGACAATGCTTCAGATAACCATTACAACACATGGTCATCTGTCACAAACTCTTATCTTGTACAAAACAGCGACGAAACGCTCACAAGGCTTGAAAACACATCAAGCGACATCGTGGTAGAAAACTATTCCGCAGACGGCAAAAAGCTTATCTCACAACGCACTATTTCAAAAGAGCTTAACCTATTTGGTGGCTTTTATTCAGGAAAAAACTATAACTATCTCGTGTTCGGTCAGAACAACACTTCCGAAAGCGACAGCAAGGAAGTTGTAAGAGTAGTCAAATACACCAAGAGCTGGAGCAAGGTAAATTCATGCAGTATCTCAGGTGTCAATACAACAAAGCCGTTCTCGGCAGGCTCACTGAGAATGGAAGAAGTAGGCGGAAAGCTTTATGTTTACACCTGCCATGAGATGTATGCTGACAGCGACGGCATACATCATCAGGTAAATATGCTTTTCACCATTGACGAATCCTCCATGTCCCTGACCGACTCAATGTATGACGTTTCAAATCTTACAGACGGCTATGTTAGCCACTCATTCAACCAATTCATCAAAGCTGACGAAAGCGGAAAATACATCTACAGAGTTGACCACTCAGAGTCAAGCAACTACATGATGAACGGCTCTTACCTCTCTGTAAACGGCATTACTCTCACAAAATATAAGGCTGACGGAAAATCAACAGCCGTGAGCGTTTCTATCCCTGTTAAGTTCGATATGAACAAAAGCAACTACACAGGCGCTTCAATAGGCGGTTTTGAGCTTGGCAGCGGAAACTGTCTGATAGCCTATGCAAAAGACGTTTCAAGCAGTTGTAAGACAAGAAATGTTTACATAAGCGTCACAGACGAGCTTTTCAACGGCACACAGAACATTGCCCTCACAAACTACGGCACATCAAGTAAAGTGACCTGCCGCACCCCTCAGCTTATAAAGATAAATGACAATCTGTTCCTTGTTATGTGGGAAGAATACAACAATTCCACAGGCAAGACCGCCACAAAGACAATGACAGTTGACTCAAACGGCAAAACTGTTACCAAAGCCATTTCTCACTCCTTCGAACTTTCAGATTGTCAACCTGTTGTATGCAGTGACGGCATGGTAAAATGGTATGTCACAAATAATTCAGCACCGACCCTTTACAAACTCTCACCATTTGCGCTTGACGATTATCATGAACACAGCTATACAAAAACTGTTCTCAGCAACGCCACCTGCACCACCGCAGGCACAGTAAAATACACCTGCTCATGCGGTGACTTCTACACCGAAACTATCCCAGCCACAGGCCACAAGTCAAGCGGTTGGATAGTCGACAAGGCGGCTTCTATTGGAGTTAAAGGCTCAAAGCACAAGGAATGTACAGTCTGCAAGAAAGTTCTTGAAACGGCTGAGATCCCTGCACTTTCAAGAATTAGCATTTCAAAGGCAAGCGTGACACTTTCCACTTCGACCTACGCTTATGACGGCAAGGCAAAGAAGCCTGGTGTAACGGTCAAGCTAAACGGCAAAACTTTGAAGAATGGTACAGATTACAGCGTGACCTATTCAAACAACACAAAAGTCGGCACGGCAAAGGTCACTATCAAAGGCAAGGGCAATTACTCAGGCACTGTCACAAAGACGTTCAAGATAAATCCTGCCAAGCAGGAGATACAGAAGCTCACGGCTAAGAGCAAGGCTTTCTTTGTGGACTGGGCACAGAAAGGCTCTGCTACTGGATATGAGATTCAGTACGCTACCAACTCTAAGTTTACAAGTGCAAAGAAAGTCACAATAACAAATAAAAAGACCGACAAGACCACTGTTTCAAAGCTTTCGGGCAAAAAGAAATACTATGTTCGTGTTCGCTCGTATACTACTGTAAAGGGTACGAAGTACTACGGTGCTTGGTCAGCTTCAAAGAGTGTTACTACAAAGAAGTAATTACATATGAAAACAGCGTACCGCAGGAAACCCTGCGATACGCTGTTTTTGTTCACTAACTTTATAATTCGCTTAGATTACATTTCCAATATTGACATTTATTGCAGAAAGTGTTATCATGATGTTATAATCTTTTTCAAAAAAATAAAATACGTGGGAGTGATTATGTATGAAAAAAATTTTAGCTTGTGTTGCTGCCTTTGCGATCACTTTTAGTAGCACTGTTTTGCCTATTGCAGAACAAGCCACGGAAATCGGAGTTGTCATATCAGCTAGTGCAGACACCTATGGTGATTTCCAGTATAGTGTTTTGAATGACGGTACCATAGCGATTACCAAATATACAGGAAAAACCGAAAATCTGACTATCCCTGCATATATAAATGGAAAACAGGTAACAAGTATAGGCAATCGTGCTTTTTATTCAAATAGGAAGCTAGAAAGTATTAAGATCCCAAACGGAGTAAAAAAAATCGAAAACAACGCATTTGAAAATTGTGATATACTCAAAAATGTGACCTTACCAAATGGTCTAACAAGTATCGGGACTTATGCTTTCCATGGTTGCACCTGCCTCGAAAGCATAGATATACCACAAAGTGTTGTAATTATAGGAGCGTCTGCTTTTGAAGATTGTAATACTCTTAAAAAAATAGATATAAAAAATGGTGTTAAGAGTATCGGAAAAAATGCATTCTCGGCAACAAGCATCAAAAACCTAACACTACCTGACACTATCACTTGTGTTGAGGATAACACATTTACAAGATGCTTGTATCTTGAAAATATAACTATCCCAGACGGGGTCACAAGCATTGGAGATCTCGCATTTTCTGAATGCCCCGCATTAAAAAGTATAATAATACCTGATAGTGTTACAAGTTTAGGAAAATCCATGTTCTTTTACTGTACAAGTCTCAGTGATATTACCCTGTCAGCAAACCTTACAACTATTCCAGAAGAAGCATTTTTTTCTTGTACAAATCTCGATAATGTTATTATTCCAAATGGAGTTGTCAGAATTGAAAAATCTGCATTTTCAAGCTGTTCAGGTATGAAAAAAATCGATATTCCAGACAGTGTTGAAACTATTGGAGAAAAAGCATTTTCTGATTGTTCAGCACTTACTAATGTTGTTATTCCTGATAGCATCACAAGCATTGAAAAGTACGCTTTCCTAAATTGTTATGCTCTCAGAGATATCAAATTATCATCAAATATTGATAACATTCCAGAACAATCCTTTCTTTGCTGTAAAAGTCTTGAAAGCATAACTATTCCCGAAAACGTCAAAACTATCGAAAATGAAGCTTTTAAGGGCTGTGAGAATCTCTCGGCTATAACAATGTCTAACGGATTAAACAGCATTGAATACAAATCATTTTCAGGCTGTAAAAAACTCACAAATATTTTTATTCCTGATAGTGTTTCAAACATTACATATAATGCTTTCGAAGGATGCACCGCTCTTGCAGATATATCTGTCAGCAATGATAACACTTCATTTTCTTCAGATGAAGGAGTATTGTTTAATAAAGACAAAACTGCTTTGTTGATATATCCACTTGGTCTTAAGCAATCATCCTATACAATTCCTGGAAGCGTCACAAGTATTGGAAATGGGGCTTTTGAAAACTGTGATAGTCTAACAGATATAATTATTCCTGATAGTGTCACATATATTGGAACATCATCATTTTCTGGCTGTACAAATTTAACACATATAAAAATGCCAACAAATATTGACAACATTCCTTCCTCTGCTTTTGCTCGTTGTAAAAGTCTTGTCAGCATAGACATACCAGAGAGCGTAAAGTACATTGGAAGTGCTACATTTTCCGAATGTTCAAGTTTAACTACGGTCACAATCCCCAAAAGCACTGAATACATAGAGATTGATACATTTTATTTTTGTGACAGCCTTATCAGCATAAATGTCGATCCTGATAATCAAAAATATTGTTCTAAAGACGGTGTTTGGTTTGACAAAGCAATGACGCAATTAATGCAATATCCTGCTAATTCAAGCAGATCCGATTATACAATTCCCGATACTATTAACACGATCGCATACAGATCTTTCTTTAATTGTAAGACATTAAAGAATATCACGATTCCGAAAAGTGTAAACAGCATTGGCATGTTTGCATTTTATGACTGCACTAATTTGAAAAATGTTTACTATAAAGGTTCAAAAGCCGATTGGGAGAAAATAAATATACTTGATTTCAATGAGTGTTTAACAAACTCAACAAGATATTATAACTATGACCCAAACCACAAACACAGCTATACAAATAGGATCACAAAGCAGCCTACCTGCACAGTAAGTGGTACAAGAACATACACCTGCTCATGCGGTGACAGCTACACTGAAACTATCCCAGCCACAGGCCACAAGTCAAGCGGTTGGATAGTCGACAAAACGGCTTCTATCGGAGTTAAAGGCTCAAAGCACAAGGAATGTACAGTCTGCAAGAAAGTTCTTGAAACGGCTGAAATTCCTGCACTTTCAAGAATTAGCATTTCAAAGGCAAGCGTGACACTTTCCACTTCGACCTACGCTTATGACGGCAAGGCAAAGAAGCCTGGTGTAACGGTCAAG
>OJKJ01001048.1_pt1 | contig 11420 bp, 6 predicted proteins | sample 1596491 | NCBI WGS metagenome assembly OJKJ01 (sample SAMEA4350160, study PRJEB24818) | metagenome | biome: human; feature: gut; material: faeces | place: Denmark | collected 2013-09 | reverse complement strand
ATCGAGCTCTGCTCGCTGTTTGCCAATACGCTGGATAATGCGATCGAGGCCTGCGTGAAGATCAAGGACAGGGAGAAGCGCAGGATCACACTGAAGGCGCGCTCTGTGAACGGGCATTTCAGCTATGAGATCGTGAATGCGAAAGAAAACAAGGTGACTGAGAGAAACGGCAGCTTTGAGACAGATAAAGAGGACAAGGGCTCCCATGGCATTGGTCTGTGGAATGTGCGGCAGATCGTGCAGAAGTATGAGGGAGAGATGGATGTCAGTTATACGGATGAGACTTTCAGCGTAACGATATTAATATGAAGCAGCAGTTCAGCCATGCGCCGGGCTGTACAGGACAGACATACAAGCCTGCTTGTATATGTCTGTTCCTGTGCAGCACGGCATAGGGCGGACGCCCTCGGCGAGAAGGCGCTGCAGAGCGGCGGATTCGAGCTGTATGTCTGAGTTGAGTCGTCAGTATACAGTAATGAATGTAAATTTATGCAAAAAACTTGCATTTTTATGCATGAGAGTGTATACTGGCTAATGTGCAGCGGTCCTGTGCCGACAAGAGCGGTGTCAATGAGGCTGCACACAGGCTTCATGATTTTTAATGAGGTGAAGCGTATGAGACCATTGATCGATCTCACAAAAGAATACGGGCTTGTACTGGACGGCGGAGGTGCCAGAGGCGCGTACCAGATCGGAGCGTGGAAGGCGCTCAGGGAAGCCGGCGTGAAGATCGCCGCGGTGGCGGGGACTTCCGTGGGCGCGCTGAACGGGGCGCTCATCTGCATGGGTGATGCAGAGAAGGCGGAGAAGATCTGGAGCGAGATGCAGTTCTCCCGCGTCATGTCAGTAGATGACGAATGGATGAAGCAGCTCTTCCAGGGTGAGCAGAAGCTCGGAGATATCCTTACAGAGCTGAGGAAGATCCTCCGGGACGGCGGCGTGGACGTAGGGCCTCTCAGGAAGCTGATCCACGAGAATGTGGACGAAGAGAAGATCCGGAAATGTGGGAAAGAATTCTGTATGGTGACGTTTTCGTTATCAGATATGAAGGAGCTGGAGCTGAGCATATCGGATATCCCGGAAGGAAGGCTGGAGGATTTCCTCCTGGCAAGCGCATATCTTCTTGGCTTCAAGAATGAGCCCATGGAGGACGGCAAACGGTATATCGACGGCGGAGTCGTCAATAATGTTCCTGCGGACGTACTCGTGAAGCGGGGATACACGGATCTGATCGAGATACGTATCTACGGACCGGGCAGAGAGCCGAGAGTGCGGCTGCCCGAGGATGGAGAGATATACAGGATCGGTCCCCGGGTAAAGCTGGGGAGCATCATCGAGTTTGAACGGGAGCGCAGCCGGCAGAATATGAAGATCGGATATTACGACGCGAAGAGGATGCTGTACGGGCTGGAAGGGATCATTTACTATATTGACCAGGAGCACTCCGACGAGTGGTATGAGCGGAGGATGCGGGAAATTACCGATATAGAGAAGGCAGAGCTCGCGTTCGTCCTTAAGATCGGACCGGGATATACGGATAAGGTGCTGTACATGGCGGTGCTGGAAGCGGCTGCGAAGCTGATGCGCGTGCCGAAATACTGTATCTATACAGTCGACGAGCTGAGAAAACTGGTCCGGGAGAGGTATGAACGGCTGGCAGACTTTGAGGAAATGGAAGGGCTGCCGGGATTCATGGATACATTTTATAAGATAGAGAGGGACAGAATGATGAATTTAAAAGGAAGGAATTTTTTGACGCTGAAGGATTTTACACCGGAAGAGATCACTTATCTGATCGATCTGTCGGCGGATGTGAAGGAGAAGAAGAAAAACGGCGTGCCGGTTGATCACTATAAAGGAAAGAATGTAGCGCTGATCTTCGAGAAGGACAGCACAAGGACGCGCTGTGCATTCGAGGTTGCGGCCCACGATATGGGAATGGGCACGACATATCTCGGACCGACGGGCTCACAGATCGGCAAGAAGGAGAGCATCGAGGATACAGCCAGGGTGCTGGGAAGGATGTTTGACGGCATTGAGTACCGCGGCTTCGGGCAGGATATCGTGGAAGATCTGGCGAAGTACGCGGGAGTTCCGGTGTGGAACGGCCTGACGAACGAGTATCATCCGACTCAGATGCTGGCCGATATGCTGACGATCCGGGAGAATTTTGGAAAGCTGAAAGGGCTGAAGCTGGTATACATGGGAGATGCGCGCTATAACATGGGAAATTCTCTGATGGTGGCGTGCTCCAAGCTGGGGCTTGATTTCGTGGCGTGCACGACAGAGAAGTACTTCCCGGATGCGGAGCTCGTGGCACAGTGCCAGGAATATGCGAAGGAGTCCGGCGCGACGATCACTCTGACCGATGATGTGAAGGCAGGGACGAAGAATGCGGACGTCATCTATACAGACGTATGGGTATCCATGGGTGAGCCTGACGAAGTATGGGAGGAAAGGATCCGTGAGCTGACGCCGTACAAGGTGACGAAGGAAGTCATGGCGAATGCGAAGAAGGATGCGATCTTCCTGCACTGCCTGCCGGCGTTCCATGACCTGAAGACGAAGATCGGCAGACAGATGGGCGAGCGCTTCGGCATCGAGGATATGGAAGTGACAGACGAGGTGTTCGAGTCTGAACAGTCGAAGGTATTTGACGAGGCGGAGAACAGGATGCACACGATCAAGGCGGTCATGATGGCGACGCTGGGCGTGGAAGAATAGGAGATCTCCTGCGCGGAATCCTCTGAGATAAACTCTGCGGGTGAGTCGGATGTGACTTGCCAGCAGAGTTTTTTGGGTTTACAAAATAACCGGCGTGAGGTAGTATTATTTTCAGGATCAGACAGAACCATTAGCATAAGTGAGGTATTGCGATGAAGGAAGACATGAAAGCACTGATTGCCGAAACTTTCACCCAGCTGCTGGAAAAAGAGGACATAGATAAGATCACGGTCACGAAGCTGATCGGAGAATGCCACATTTCCCGGCAGACTTTTTATTATCATTTTCAGGATATCATGGATGTCCTGGAATGGACGTTCCGCCGGTCGACTGAGGAACTTGCGCAGAAGAGCCTGGATGAGGAGAACGATATTGATGCGCTGAGAGTGTTTGCGTCTTTTATAAGAAAGAACAGGCTGAAGCTGGAGAAGCTGACCTATTCCAGGAGATGGATACAGATCGAAGGGATGCTGGTGGAATCCGCGACTACATTTCTTGCAGAGATGGTGCGCAGCAGGGTGCCGGATATTGAGATCAGCTATGACGATCTGGAGATCATGCTGAGGTTTTATGCCGCCGGGATGGTCGGCGTGCTCCTTCAGTACGCGGGAAAACCGAATCTGAATGAAGAGAAAATGATCATCCAGATTGAAAGGATCATCACGGGAAAGATGTTCCCGGGAAGAGCGAAATAAGAGACGGGAGTGGACATTCAGTATCCGCTCCCGTTTTTCCGTGTGAGCTCTTCATAGTGCTTGTACAGGAGCCCGAACCTGTGGATATATCCCTTCTGCCATGGCTTGGACCGCCCGCAGAAATGCAGGACGGCAGTATTCTGCATCACCCAGTCCATGTCGCACATGCCGGCGCTTCTCAAGAGATAATTGTTATAGTTCCGCGCGTCATAGTTCCAGATCGAGTCGTCGATCTCCAGGGTGCGGGAGCCGTACACGGCGTTCAGGATGTCCTGATCCGGCAGCAGCAGCTCTTTTGCATGTTCCCTTACATATTCAAACAGTTCTTCCGCGCGGATCTCCTGCCTCGCCCTGTCAAGGTCGATCAGAAGGACGCCGGAGTTATAATAATTGTGGTCTGTCCCGAGACGGAGCTGGTTGATATTGTTCGCCAGCTCCGTCTTTCCCGTGTGTGCGGCAGCCGCGAAGAGGTGTCCCTGCATGTCAGTCTCCCAGAGCGGGCGCAGGGAATTGATGACCAGGATGTCCGGGTCAAGGTAAAGGATGCGGTGCAGGCGCTCCGGCAGGAACTGTCCTGACAGGAGGCGGTAATACATCTCGCGGGGGTATTGGCTGCTGACCGGGGCGTCAGTAAAAGCGGAGCCGTCGATCTCGACCGGGTAAAAACCGAAACCGAAAGCCTGGCACTGTCTGCTGACCGGGACCAGCGCTTCCTCTGGGATGCCGCTGTGCATCAGCCAGATGTCCAGCTGTTCCCCCGGCTGATTGATATGGAGCGAAGTGATGAGCACCTGCAGCCGGGGAAGGTAGTTCTGGTTGAGTGTCGTAAGGATCTGGATTCTGTTCGGTAAAAATTTCTGGTTCTGTTCCATAGCGGTTTTGTCCTCTTTCTTATTTCTTTATGTCTAGGTAATTTCAATATAGCGGAAGCTCTTCCGGTTCGCCACTTATAATTTTTCTCCTCTGTCTTTACAAAAAAATGAATTTGTCAGTCTTCTTTACAAATTTGCGAATTTGTAAATACAAAACGAAAAAATTGAGAGTCGCAATCTGAATTTGCATCTGTTATAAAAAATGTAGGATCGATGAGAAAGGAGGACGATTCTGAATGGATATTGACGGAAGTGTATTTGCCTTTAAGTTATATGAAATGGAAGAACAATACGGCAAACTGCAGTGCAGGGTCAGGATCTGTGAGGAAGGCAGCAGGGATAAGATCCATTCGGAGCTCAAGAGGGCCGAGGATGAATATGAAGAAAGCACGATGCTGCTGAGAGAGAAAGCGAAGTCGTGCAGGTCCCGCGCCGTTGCAAAGCTGTCGCAGGCCCAGCTTGACTACAGGCAGAAGGTCGAAGAGCTGAAGAAACAGATCAAAGATGACCTCCACTCGGAAGACAGCAGCGCGGAGGACGATGAGAGAGAAGCAGGAATGCTGTATGCGGAGTTTGCCATGGACTTTGCCACACTCGCCATGCAGCAGGCGCTGATCTCGGTCCTGAATGCTCTGGACAAAGAGAAAAAAGCAGAGACGGCGGCCACAGAGGACGGGCGGAGAGAGCAGGAGGCGGATCCGCCCGGTTTGAAAGAGAAAGAAGCAGTATATATGGAAGGAGAGAATGAAGAATGCAGGAAATAAAGAAGCCGAGAAAACCTTTGATCTATTATTACATGATCGTACTTGCGGTGCTGCTCCTGTTTAACTTCCTGATCATGCCGTGGGCAGCGGAGCGGCGGATCCGGGAGGTCGGTTATGAGACATTCATGGAAATGACGGAGAGCAGGGACATCGGAAAGGTTGAGATCGACCAGAGTGACAATGAGATCCTTTTTACCAATAAAGACGGAGACCAGATCTACAAGACTGGTATGGTGGAGGATGCGGACCTGACACAGAGGCTGTACGAATCGGGAGCAAAGTTCTCGGGACAGATACTGGAACAGACCTCTCCTGTGCTGACATTCCTTTTGTACTGGATCCTGCCGATCCTGATCTTCGTGGGCATCGGACAGTACATGTCCAGGAAGCTGATGAACAAGGCGAGCGGCGGACCTGATTCCATGATCTTCGGAATGGGGAAGAGCAATGCCAAGGTCTATGTGAAATCCTCGGAAGGAATTAAGTTTTCCGATGTGGCAGGCGAAGACGAGGCGAAGGAAAACCTCTCAGAAATCGTGGATTATCTCCACAACCCGGCGAAATATAAAGAAATCGGCGCATCCATGCCGAAGGGCATCCTTCTGGTAGGACCTCCCGGAACCGGAAAGACGATGCTGGCAAAGGCTGTGGCAGGAGAATCCAACGTACCGTTCTTCTCTATGTCAGGATCTGAATTTGTCGAGATGTTCGTAGGAATGGGCGCATCAAAGGTGCGTGATCTGTTCAGGCAGGCAAAAGAAAAAGCGCCCTGTATCGTGTTCATCGATGAGATCGACGCCATCGGACAGAAGCGTGACGGACGTGTCGGTGGAAATGACGAGCGGGAGCAGACACTGAACCAGCTGCTCACGGAGATGGACGGATTCGAGACGAACAACGGCGTCATCATCCTGGCGGCGACCAACCGCCCCGAGTCGCTGGACCCGGCGCTTACCAGACCGGGACGTTTCGACCGGAGAGTGCCTGTGGAGCTGCCTGACCTGAAAGGTCGTGAAGAGATCCTGAAGGTCCATGCGAAGAAAGTGAGACTGGACCAGAGCGTAGACTTTGCCGAGATTGCCCGTATGGCATCCGGCGCATCCGGCGCAGAGCTGGCAAACATCGTCAATGAGGCGGCGCTCCGCGCGGTCAGGGAGAACCGGCATTATGTCACGCAGGCGGACCTGGAGGAAAGCATCGAGGTAGTCATTGCCGGATATCAGAAGAAGAACGCCATTCTTACAGATTACGAGAAGAAAGTGGTTGCCTACCATGAGATCGGGCACGCGCTCGTGGCGGCGAAGCAGAGCAATTCTGCTCCGGTGCAGAAGATCACGATCGTTCCCCGTACATCCGGCGCTCTCGGCTATACCATGCAGGTGGATGAGGGCAATCACTATCTGATGAGCAAGGAAGAGCTGGAAAATAAGATCGCCACGCTGACCGGAGGACGTGCGGCGGAAGAACTGATATTCAATTCAGCGTCTACGGGTGCTTCCAATGATATCGAGCAGGCGACCAAGCTTGCCCGGGCGATGATCACCCGGTACGGAATGAGCGAGGATTTTGACATGGTTGCCATGGAGACTGTGACAAATCAGTATTTGGGCGGGGATACCTCCTTAAGCTGCTCGGCTGAGACGCAGGCAGAGATCGACCGTCAGGTGGTTGAGCTGGTGAAGAAGCAGCACAGGAAGGCGGATCGGATCCTTGCAGACAACAGGGAGAAGCTGGATGAGCTGGCGGCTTACCTTTATGAGAAAGAGACGATCACGGGCGAAGAATTTATGAATATCTTAAACGCGGCGTGATAAAACATACTGGACAGCAATAGAATCAATACAGAAGAAAAACGAAAGGCGGAATTACAAATGGGAAAGACAATCAGAGAAACAATGCAGGAATTTACAGTAAACCAGGCACTGAAATATCTGGAGGGAAATCCAGAAGAGAATATACCGAAACTGATGGCATGGGTGGACCGGCTGATGCCGAAGGACTGGTATGTGAGCCAGAGAAATGCGATCCGCGGAGCGATCGAGAGGAAGGACAACTGGTATCAGCTGATCTTAAGGCTCTATGAGCTGGATCCGGGCGTGCGCCAGGCGTTCTTCCAGAACTTCATCACGAACGCCAGCCTGAAGGGAAGCGCGACGCAGGATGAGGTGTCAAAGAAATATAACTGCAATATCCCCTGGGCGATCCTTCTCGACCCGACGACAGCATGCAACTTAAGCTGCACGGGGTGCTGGGCGGCAGAATACGGACACCAGTTTAACTTAAGCCTTGAGGACATCGATTCCATCGTGCACCAGGGCAAAGAGCTGGGAACCTATATGTATATCTACACTGGCGGCGAGCCTACAGTCCGCAAGAAAGATATCTTTAAGATCTGCGAGATGCATCCGGACTGCGAGTTCCTTGCATTTACAAATGGAACGATGATCGATGAAGAGTTTTGCCGGGAAATGCTCCGGGTGAAGAACTTCGTCCCGGCGATCAGCCTGGAGGGCTTCGAGAAGGCTAACGACGGACGGCGCGGCGACGGCGTATACCACAAAGTACGCCATGCGATGGAGCTGATGAAAGAGCATAAGCTGCCGTTTGGTATTTCCGTATGCTACACCAGTCAGAACTTCGAGGACGTGAGCAGCGAAGAGTTCTATGACATGATGATCGAGAGCGGCGCCCTGTTCGTGTGGTATTTCCACTATATGCCGGTAGGACACGGCGCAGTGACAGAGCTGCTCCCGACTCCGGAACAGAGGGAAGAGATGTATTACCGCATCCGTCAGTTCCGTAAGACAAAGCCGATCTTCGGCATGGACTTCCAGAACGATGGAGAGTATGTGGGCGGATGTATCGCGGGAGGCAGGAGATATCTGCACATCAATGCAAAAGGCGACGTGGAGCCGTGTGTGTTCATCCACTACTCAAATGTAAATATCCATGACGTCTCACTGCTGGATGCGCTGAGAAGCCCGATCTTCCAGGCGTACCATGACAATCAGCCGTTCAATGAGAACCATCTGCGTCCGTGCCCGATGCTGGAGAATCCGGAGAGGCTGAGAGAGCTGGTCAAAGAGACCGGAGCTGTGAATACAGATTATCAGGATCCGGAGAGCGTGGATGATCTCTGCGACCGCTGCGAGCCGTATGCAGAGAATTGGAAACCGACGGCGGAGAAGCTGTGGGAGAAGAGCCATTCATAAGAAGTAGTTTATAAACCAGAACGAAGAGGGGCTGCGCTCCGGCTGAATCTATTCGATTCAGTCCGGGCGCAGCCCTCTTTCTTATTCATTCTGTTGTTATGAAAAATAGTTGTTCTTATTCTGCAGTTTTTTTGTTTTTCACTGCGATCAGCACAGCAGCCAATGCTGTGAGGATCCATGCGGCCCAGAGCCATGCGGCGCTGCTGTCGCCTGTCTGCGGTACATTCTGATCTGCGCCGGATGCGTTCTGCCCCGGATCCGCAGGCTTATTCCCGCTGCCTCCGGAGGTGCTGTCATCCGGGTTCCCCGGCTTGTTTCCGTTATCCGGATCTTCCGGGTTATTTCCGTCATCTGGATTTCCCGGTTTGTTTCCATCATCTGGATTCTCGGGTTCGTTTCCGCCGTTGTCGATTTTCTCAAGAGAATCTGCGGCTGTCTGGAGCGCGCTGGCAGCTTTGTCGATGAGGCTCTGCTGATCTTCAGAAAGATCCTGTGCCAGAAGCTCCTCTGCCTCCGCGAGAGCATCTCTCAGCGCCTGTACGCTTTCTTCTGTATACTGATCGATTGTATCCGAGCTGAGCAGCTCCTGGCTGTATTGACCAGCGCTGTCAGTTCCTCTGTATTTGCTTTTAATTTCAGTCCGTTCAGAGATGTGTTGAGCTGATCGAACGCATTCTGCACATCTTCTGTGGAAGCGGAAGGATCATTCAGCACGTTTTCTGCCGCGGAGAGTGCTTCTTTCCATGCAGCTGCGCTGCTGTCCGTGTATCCGCTGACATCTTTATCCTTGTTTGCATTGTAGAGCTCTTCCAGTGCGGTCTTGTCAGCCTTTGTGGTGACGCGGAAGCCATAGGCATCCCTGAGATTGCGCGCGTTGCTCTTCTCGTGATTCACCAGCGTGACCGTGTAGGTGGTGCCGGGCTCCAGGCCGGTGATCGTGCTTTCCGTATCGCCGGAAGCAATATCCGTTACCTTTTCGCCGTTCAGGAGAAGGTACGCGGGCTCCACAGAAGCTGTCGGGAGCGGCCAGGATACGGTGATCGAATCCTGAGCTGTAGTGATCTCATAAGGCGTCCAGGTTGTACTGATCTCGTTTGCGCTCACTGCATTTCCGTAGATCTTCAGATCATCAATATAAAGGTCTGTGACAGCATTTCCGCCGTCTGTGTCTGCTCCGATCATGAACTTCAGGGCATTTCCGTCCAGCGTGCTGCCGCTCCATGCGCTGATATCCTGTTCTTCTGTCTTCGTGCCATCAATATACAGGGTCATCTTACCATCTCTGTCAAATACAGCGGACACCGCATGCCATTTTCCGTCGGAGAGAGCTGTGCGCCCTGTGGAGACTGTATTTCGGTCTGTCTGAGCAGTGAGCCCGAGCCCGTTCTGTCCGTCTGCGTCGATGACCACGCCGGCGGTATCGGATGCGCTGCTGTTGGCGAGGATTGTACCGGCAGCGGAGCTTTCCGAAGCTGCCTTGTACCAGAACATGAGAGTAAAGTCATCCTCTCCGAGAGTGAGGTTCTCTCCGATCTCGATGTACTGTTCAGCGTTTTCTGTGTTTTCATTTGAGATGTGTACAGCCTTTCCGCCGTTCACGCCTTCTACAAATGAGACATCACCGTGGATCGTTCCGTCGTGTCCATTTCCGGTGCTGTCGGATGCGGTCTCATCGTCGAATGAGATATCCGCGATGTTTCCTTCCGGATAAGCGTCTGCATTTATCTCAAATTCATAGGTATATTCGCTGACCCATTCGTCGTTTGCATAGTCTCTTAAGTCAAGACGGACTTTCCCATCGTATACGGTCACGTGGAATCCCAGCTGGCCTCTTCCGTCGCCGTAGTCATTGCTGTTCATTCCCGGTACGTCCACCATGATGCCGTAATCTGTCTGCTTTACTTCGATCGCTCCGAGCCCGTCGTGGATATGTCCGTTGAACATGACTGTCTGAGGATAGTTCCGCAGGATTTCTTTGATCTGATGATCCTGCACTCCGGCAGGCCATGCATTGCTGTTTGTATAGGTGTCGTAGAGCGGCTGGTGCAGAACCACGAAGATCGGCTTGTCCGGAGACGCGTTTTCCGCCAGCTTTTCCTCAAACCAATCCAGCTCTTCCGGGGAGAGATACGCGCGGTCCTTTGTATCCCACTGGGTATTCAGCACGATAAAATGATATCCGTCGATCCATTTGTCATAATAGGACTGGCCGTCCGGAACATCGCCCATGTATTCCTGGTTATATTCCAGGTACCGGCCTTCCGCTTCTTCCCATCCGCCGGAGAGCCATCTCACATCGTGGTTGCCCATTGCTGTCAGGATCTCGAAATCATCCTTGTAAGGAGCAATGATATTGAAATAGCCCTGCGTCTCGCTGACAGATGCGTAGTTGCTGTAATCGCCGCAGTTGAGCAGTGCGGATATGCCGGAATAGTCGTTGGCGATATCGTCCATGGCGTCGATCAGCTTCTGGTTCGGTGAAGCGCTGTTATTCGTTCCGCTGATATGTGCGTCGCTGATCACTTCGAAGCTCATGATGCCGTCTTCCGGACCGGTGAACGCATTGTATGCGGCTTTCAGCTCATCCTCCAGCGCCCGGATCGTGTCAAGGTCAATGACACCTTCTGCCCTTGCACGGATGTCGTCAATGGCTGCCTGGAACGCTTCCTTTTTCTCTGCTGAAGCGGAGGATGACGCAATGAGCGCTTCGTATTCGTCCAGCTTGTTCTGAAGGACAAAAGGTGCTGTGTAGTCTGCGATATCGTCGGCTGTCAGAGCCTTTTTGTAGACCTTCAGTTCATCGATATAGGAATCCTGGACGCCGCACTGGTGGTTTCCATCCGCGCCGATCACAAAATTCATCACATCGATCGACAGTCCTGCCTGGGAGCTGATAGACTGGCTGACCGCTGCAGCGCCGTCCACGTAGAGCGTCATATTTCCTGTACGGTTAAATACCGCGGCAATGTGATGCCATACGCCTGCCTCTGTGGCCCCGCCGTATCTGGAAGTGTCAAGCCTTCCGGAGCTGCCCTGGGCGCGGAAGTTCAGCGTCATGCCCTGGCGCATATCACCGATGGTGAATCCCGGATTTCCGCCTGTGGACCAGTCTTTATTGCTGACAACTGCCCCTTCGCCGGAAAGAGTGCCGTC
>OJKJ01001043.1_pt1 | contig 11470 bp, 8 predicted proteins | sample 1596491 | NCBI WGS metagenome assembly OJKJ01 (sample SAMEA4350160, study PRJEB24818) | metagenome | biome: human; feature: gut; material: faeces | place: Denmark | collected 2013-09 | reverse complement strand
ATGTTATACTAAATGTGACAGGATATCTTTCGGGATTTTCTAATATCATGAGAGGTGCGGTTTTCTGCTTTCCGGTTTAGAACCGGAAAGAAAGGACGAAACTAAGAATAGGACGAGAAGCTTTCTATGCCGCCGGCTTTTGCCGCTTTAGGGCGGTTGAGCGACGGCAGCAGGCTGTTGAACCAGGAAAAGGAGGGCTGTTTATGAGCTGGAAAAGATCTGTCTGTGTTTTTGTCTGCGTCTGCGTCTTAACGGCCGGCTGTTCCTGCTCCTGGGAGCAAGGCGATCCCAGCGGCTCCGTCAGCATAGGGCAGGCCCATTCCCCTAACGACCCTGGCAGCAGCATTGCAAATTTGGAGGAAAATTACGCCCTGATTACCTGGACGCCGGAAAATCCGGAACATGGGTATGTTCCGGGCCATACCGGTAACGACAGGCCGCCGCTGGAGCAGCCCACCATTCTGGTGACGCCGATTCCGGACGGCACCGATACCTATACCACGCCGCCATTCCCGGTTCCTGATCCGAAAGAATTCAACGATTATATTCTGGTTTTTCCGGCGGGATCCGGTATTAAGCCCATCTATGTTTACCTGAAGGAGGATCCGCGAAAGCTGCCTGGTGTTGTAACAGGGCGCGGCGTCCCGCTTTCACCAGGAACTCGCTGGCTGGATATGTCGGTATCCAATAACGGCAACGGCGCACCAATCCCGGCGCATATTGCTGATAAATTGCGCGGACGGGAGTTTAAAACCTTTGATGAGTTTCGCGAGGCGCTGTGGCTGGAGGTGAGTCAGGATCCGGAGTTGATAGCGCAGTTTTCAAGTGGTAACCAAACACGTATAAAACAAGGATTAACCGCAAAAGCACCTATTGACGGTTGGTATTATGGCCCTAAAGAAATAGTTAAAAAATTCCAGATACATCATCGTGTTGCAGTTGAATATGGCGGCAGCGTATACGATATTGATAATTTACGAATTGTTACCCCCAGACTACACGATGAGATTCACTACAGGAGATAAATATGTTTAAAGAAAAGCTCCAGGATTATACCGAGGATGAATTTCTTAATTTTTTAGGCGGATTGAGATCATCTATGAAAGATGGAAAATCCTTAAAAGGTAAGGAGCTAGAAATGTACTGGGATTCATTAGTAGATCATTTTATTGAAATTACACAGCATCCGTCAGGGAGCGATCTAATTTTCTACCCTAAAAGTCAAGGAGATGATAAGCCTGAAAACATCCTGAAAATTGTCAAAGAATGGCGGCGTTCACAGGGGTTACCCTTGTTTAAAGACTCTAAATAAAGTAGATAATAAAACTATATATGGAACATCATCGCATCTGGCTAATGCGATGATATTAATGACATAAAATAATAATGTGATTGCTCTTAAAAAACAGGTAAAAATACTGAAGCCTCATTAGGTTATTTTATCATTTTCCCGCTTTTACCGATACCCTTTGGCTGGAGGTGAGTCAGTATCCGGAGTTGATAGCGCAGTTTTCAAGCGGTAATCAAACACGTATAAAACAAGGATTAATCGCAAAAGCACCACTTGAAGGTTGGCATTATGGCACTAAAGAAATCGTTAAAAAATTCCACATGTATCATCGTGTTGCGATTGAATATAGTGGCGGAATTTACGATATTGATAATTTAAGGAGGGCACACCTCATTTGCATGATGAAATTTATTACAGGAGATAGTTAAATGTATAATTTTAAAGATGAAATAGAAGATTACACAGAGCGGGAATTCATTGAGTTGCTTGGCGAGTTTACAAATCCAACCGGGGATAACGCTCAATTAAAAGGGGAAGAGCTTGACAAATATTGGGATGATCTAGAAGAACATCTTACCAGAATTACACAACATCCGTTGATGAGCGATCTTATCTACTATCCTGCAAAGAAGGGAGATGATGAACCTGAAAACATCCTGAAAATTGTCAAAGAATGGCGGCGTTCACAGGGGCTACCCTTGTTTAAAGACTCTAAATAAAGTAGATAATAAAACTATATATGGAACATCATCGCGTCTGGCTAATGCGATGATGTTAATAACATAAAATAATAATGTGGGTGCTCTTAAAAACAGGTAAAATACTGAAATTTCATTAGGTTATTTTATCAATTTCCCGCTTTCACCGATACCCTTTGGCTGGAGGTGAGTCAGTATCCGGAGTTGATAGCGCAGTTTTCAACTGGTAACCAAACACGTATAAAACAAGGATTAATCGCAAAAGCGCCTCTTGAAGGTTGGCATTATGGCTCTAAGGAAATTGTTAAAGAATTCCATATATATCATAGTGTTGCGATTGAATGTGGTGGCGAAATTTATGATATTGATAATTAAAGGATTGTTACGCCTCGACTACATGATGAAATTCACTACAGGAGATAATGTATATGCATGATTTAAAATATAAAATATATTTTTACACAGAAGGTGAATTTCTTGAAATGCTTGAGGAGATAGTAAATGCAACTAGCAAAGATAAATCCCTAAAAGGGAAAAAATTAGAAAAATATCTCGATACCTTAGTGGATCATTTCATTAAAATTACTGAACATCCTAAAAAGGGAGATCTCATTTTCTATCCTAATTCCCCAGAAGATGGTAAACCTGAAAACATCCTGAAAATCGTCAAAGAATGGCGGCGTTCGCAAGGATTGCCTTTGTTCAAAGATTCAGAATGAACTCTAAACAGAATCTGTCACCTGAAAATCATCACGTTCTGGTTAAGTGATGATTTTCGCTACGAGAAGGTTACGGTGGCGATTGCAGTGATAATAAGCAATGTAAAAAGAAAACATAGGTAAATACTACCTTTCTCTCCTTCCCTGAACATTCATTTTACATATTAATTCACATAATTGAATTGTTATGCGTTTTGTTGCTTGGTGAATCGGTTCAGAGGAAATATTTTTTCGTTTCAATTCTGTTAAGGTCACCCCTTGATGGGTAAATTTAACATTTGTGCATAGTTACAACTTTGAAACGTTATATATGTCAAGTTGTTAAAATGTGCACAGTTTCATGATTTCAATCAAAACCTGTATGGACATAAGGTGAATACTTTGTTACTTTAGCGTCACAGACATGAAATTGGTAAGACCAATTGACTTCGGCAAGTGGCTTAAGACAGGAACTCATGGCCTACAGCAAAATCCGCCAACCAAAACTCTCCGATGTGATTGAGCAGCAACTGGAGTTTTTGATCCTCGAAGGCACTCTCCGCCCGGGCGAAAAACTCCCACCGGAACGCGAACTGGCAAAACAGTTTGACGTCTCCCGTCCCTCATTGCGTGAGGCGATTCAACGTCTCGAAGCGAAGGGCTTGTTGCTTCGTCGCCAGGGTGGCGGCACTTTTGTCCAGAGCAGCCTATGGCAAAGCTTCAGCGATCCGCTGGTGGAGCTGCTCTCCGACCATCCTGAATCACAGTATGACTTGCTCGAAACACGACACGCCCTGGAAGGTATCGCCGCTTATTACGCCGCGCTGCGTAGTACCGATGAAGACAAGGAACGCATCCGTGAACTCCACCACGCTATAGAGCTGGCGCAGCAGTCTGGCGATCTGGACGCGGAATCAAACGCCGTACTCCAGTATCAGATTGCCGTCACCGAAGCGGCCCACAATGTGGTTCTGCTTCATCTGCTAAGGTGTATGGAGCCGATGTTGGCCCAGAATGTCCGCCAGAACTTCGAATTGCTCTATTCGCGTCGCGAGATGCTGCCGCTGGTGAGTAGTCACCGCACCCGCATATTTGAAGCGATTATGGCCGGTAAGCCGGAAGAAGCGCGCGAAGCATCGCATCGCCATCTGGCCTTTATCGAAGAAATTTTGCTCGACAGAAGCCGTGAAGAGAGCCGCCGTGAGCGTTCTCTGCGTCGTCTGGAGCAACGAAAGAATTAGTGATTTTTCTGGTAAAAATTATCCAGAAGATGTTGTAAATCAAGCGCATATAAAAGCGCGGCAACTAAACGTAGAACCTGTCTTATTGAGCTTTCCGGCGAGAGTTCAATGGGACAGGTTCCAGAAAACTCAACGTTATTAGATAGATAAGGAATAACCCATGTCAGAACGTTTCCCAAATGACGTGGATCCGATCGAAACTCGCGACTGGCTCCAGGCGATCGAATCGGTCATCCGTGAAGAAGGTGTTGAGCGTGCTCAGTATCTGATCGACCAACTGCTTGCTGAAGCCCGCAAAGGCGGTGTCAACGTAGCCGCAGGCACCGGTATCAGCAACTACATCAACACCATCCCCGTTGAAGAACAACCGGAGTATCCGGGTAATCTGGAACTGGAACGCCGTATTCGTTCAGCTATCCGCTGGAACGCCATCATGACGGTGCTGCGTGCGTCGAAAAAAGACCTCGAACTGGGCGGCCACATGGCGTCCTTCCAGTCTTCCGCAACCATTTATGATGTGTGCTTTAACCACTTCTTCCGTGCACGCAACGAGCAGGATGGCGGCGACCTGGTTTACTTCCAGGGCCACATCTCCCCAGGCGTTTACGCTCGTGCTTTCCTGGAAGGTCGTCTGACTCAGGAGCAGCTGGATAACTTCCGTCAGGAAGTTCACGGCAATGGCCTCTCTTCCTATCCGCACCCGAAACTGATGCCGGAATTCTGGCAGTTCCCGACCGTATCTATGGGGCTGGGTCCGATTGGTGCTATTTACCAGGCTAAGTTCCTGAAATATCTGGAACACCGTGGCCTGAAAGATACCTCTAAACAAACCGTTTACGCGTTCCTCGGCGACGGTGAAATGGACGAACCGGAATCCAAAGGTGCGATCACCATCGCTACCCGTGAAAAACTGGATAATCTGGTCTTCGTTATCAACTGTAACCTGCAGCGTCTTGACGGCCCGGTCACCGGTAACGGCAAGATCATCAACGAACTGGAAGGCATCTTCGAAGGTGCTGGCTGGAACGTGATCAAAGTGATGTGGGGTAGCCGTTGGGACGAACTGCTGCGTAAAGATACCAGCGGTAAACTGATCCAGCTGATGAACGAAACCGTTGACGGCGATTACCAGACCTTCAAATCGAAAGATGGTGCGTATGTTCGCGAACACTTTTTCGGTAAATATCCTGAAACCGCAGCACTGGTTGCAGACTGGACTGACGAGCAGATCTGGGCACTGAACCGTGGTGGTCACGATCCGAAGAAAATCTACGCTGCATTCAAGAAAGCGCAGGAAACCAAAGGCAAAGCGACGGTAATCCTTGCTCATACCATTAAAGGTTACGGCATGGGCGACGCGGCTGAAGGTAAAAACATCGCGCACCAGGTTAAGAAAATGAACATGGACGGTGTGCGTCACATCCGCGACCGTTTCAATGTGCCGGTGTCTGATGCAGATATCGAAAAACTGCCGTACATCACCTTCCCGGAAGGTTCTGAAGAGCATACCTATCTGCACGCTCAACGTCAGAAACTGCACGGTTATCTGCCAAGCCGCCAGCCGAACTTCACCGAGAAGCTGGAGCTGCCGAGCCTGCAAGATTTCGGCGCGCTGCTGGAAGAGCAGAGCAAAGAGATCTCTACCACTATCGCTTTCGTTCGTGCTCTGAACGTGATGCTGAAGAACAAGTCGATCAAAGATCGTCTGGTACCGATCATCGCCGACGAAGCGCGTACTTTCGGTATGGAAGGTCTGTTCCGTCAGATTGGTATTTACAGCCCGAACGGTCAGCAGTACACCCCGCAGGACCGCGAGCAGGTTGCTTACTATAAAGAAGACGAGAAAGGTCAGATTCTGCAGGAAGGGATCAACGAGCTGGGCGCAGGTTGTTCCTGGCTGGCAGCGGCGACCTCTTACAGCACCAACAATCTGCCGATGATCCCGTTCTACATCTATTACTCGATGTTCGGTTTCCAGCGTATCGGCGATCTGTGCTGGGCGGCTGGCGACCAGCAAGCGCGTGGCTTCCTGATCGGCGGTACTTCCGGTCGTACCACCCTGAACGGCGAAGGTCTGCAGCACGAAGATGGTCACAGCCACATTCAGTCGCTGACTATCCCGAACTGTATCTCTTACGATCCGGCTTACGCTTACGAAGTTGCTGTCATCATGCATGACGGTCTGGAGCGTATGTACGGTGAAAAACAAGAGAACGTTTACTACTACATCACTACGCTGAACGAAAACTACCATATGCCGGCAATGCCGGAAGGTGCTGAGGAAGGTATCCGTAAAGGTATCTACAAACTCGAAACCCTTGAAGGTAGCAAAGGTAAAGTTCAGCTGCTGGGCTCCGGTTCTATCCTGCGTCACGTCCGTGAAGCGGCAGAGATCCTGGCGAAAGATTACGGCGTAGGTTCTGACGTTTATAGCGTGACTTCCTTCACCGAATTGGCGCGTGATGGTCAGGATTGTGAACGCTGGAACATGCTGCACCCGCTGGAAACTCCGCGCGTTCCGTATATCGCTCAGGTGATGAACGACGCTCCGGCAGTGGCATCTACCGACTATATGAAACTGTTCGCTGAGCAGGTCCGTACTTACGTACCGGCTGACGACTACCGCGTACTGGGTACTGATGGCTTCGGTCGTTCCGACAGCCGTGAGAACCTGCGTCACCACTTTGAAGTTGATGCTTCTTATGTCGTGGTTGCGGCGCTGGGCGAACTGGCTAAACGTGGCGAAATCGATAAGAAAGTGGTTGCTGACGCAATCGCCAAATTCAACATCGATGCAGATAAAGTTAACCCGCGTCTGGCGTAAGAGGTAAAAGAATAATGGCTATCGAAATCAATGTACCGGACATCGGGGCTGATGAAGTTGAAATCACCGAGATCCTGGTCAAAGTGGGCGACAAAGTTGAAGCTGAACAGTCGCTGATCACCGTAGAAGGCGACAAAGCCTCTATGGAAGTTCCGTCTCCTCAGGCTGGTATCGTTAAAGAGATCAAAGTCTCTGTTGGCGACAAAACTGAGACCGGCAAACTGATCATGATTTTCGATTCCGCCGACGGTGCAGCAGCAGCTGCACCTGCTCCGGCAGAAGAGAAGAAAGAAGCCGCTCCGGCAGCAGCACCTGCAGCTGCAGCAGCGAAAGACGTCCATGTACCCGACATCGGCGGTGACGAAGTTGAAGTTACCGAAGTGATGGTGAAAGTGGGCGACAAAGTTGCCGCTGAACAGTCACTGATCACCGTAGAAGGCGACAAGGCTTCTATGGAAGTTCCGGCTCCGTTTGCAGGCGTCGTGAAGGAACTGAAAGTCAACGTTGGCGATAAAGTGAAAACTGGCTCGCTGATTATGATCTTCGAAGTTGAAGGCGCAGCGCCTGCGGCAGCTCCTGCGAAACAGGAAGCGGCAGCGCCGGCTCCGGCAGCAAAAGCTGAAGCTCCAGCAGCAGCTCCGGCTGCGAAAGCCGAAGGCAAATCTGAATTTGCTGAAAACGACGCTTACGTTCACGCGACTCCGCTGATCCGCCGTCTGGCACGCGAATTTGGCGTTAACCTGGCGAAAGTGAAGGGCACTGGCCGTAAAGGTCGTATCCTGCGCGAAGACGTTCAGGCTTACGTGAAAGAAGCTATCAAACGTGCAGAAGCGGCTCCGGCGGCGACTGGCGGCGGTATCCCAGGCATGCTGCCGTGGCCGAAGGTGGACTTCAGCAAGTTTGGTGAAATCGAAGAAGTGGAACTGGGCCGTATCCAGAAAATCTCTGGTGCGAACCTGAGCCGTAACTGGGTGATGATCCCGCATGTTACCCACTTCGACAAAACCGATATCACCGAGCTGGAAGCGTTCCGTAAACAGCAGAACGAAGAAGCGGCGAAACGTAAGCTGGATGTGAAGATAACCCCAGTTGTCTTCATCATGAAAGCCGTTGCTGCAGCTCTTGAGCAGATGCCTCGCTTCAACAGTTCGTTGTCGGAAGACGGTCAGCGTCTGACCCTGAAGAAATACATCAACATCGGTGTGGCGGTGGATACCCCGAACGGTCTGGTGGTTCCGGTCTTCAAAGACGTCAACAAGAAAGGCATCATCGAGCTGTCTCGCGAGCTGATGACTATTTCTAAGAAAGCGCGTGACGGTAAGCTGACTGCGGGCGAAATGCAGGGCGGTTGCTTCACCATCTCCAGCATCGGCGGCCTGGGGACTACCCACTTCGCGCCGATTGTGAACGCGCCGGAAGTGGCTATCCTCGGCGTTTCCAAGTCCGCGATGGAGCCGGTGTGGAATGGTAAAGAGTTCGTGCCGCGTCTGATGCTGCCGATTTCTCTCTCCTTCGACCACCGCGTGATCGACGGTGCTGATGGTGCCCGTTTCATTACCATCATTAACAACACGCTGTCTGACATTCGCCGTCTGGTGATGTAAGTAAAAGAGCCGGCCCAACGGCCGGCTTTTTTCTGGTAATCTCATGAATGTATTGAGGTTATTAGCGAATAGACAAATCGGTTGCCGTTTGTTGTTTAAAAATTGTTAACAATTTTGTAAGATACCGACGGATAGAACGACCCGGTGGATAATGGGCGTCATAAAAAAAACGTCAGACCCGCCGGAGATAAATATATAGAGGTCATGATGAGTACTGAAATCAAAACTCAGGTCGTGGTACTTGGGGCAGGCCCCGCAGGTTACTCCGCTGCCTTCCGTTGCGCTGATTTAGGTCTGGAAACCGTAATCGTAGAACGCTACAACACCCTTGGCGGTGTTTGCCTGAACGTCGGCTGTATCCCTTCTAAAGCACTGCTGCACGTAGCAAAAGTTATCGAAGAAGCCAAAGCGCTGGCTGAACACGGTATCGTCTTTGGCGAACCGAAAACCGATATCGACAAGATTCGTACCTGGAAAGAGAAAGTGATCAATCAGCTGACCGGTGGTCTGGCTGGTATGGCGAAAGGCCGCAAAGTCAAAGTGGTCAACGGTCTGGGTAAATTTACCGGGGCTAACACCCTGGAAGTTGAAGGTGAGAACGGTAAAACCGTGATCAACTTCGACAACGCGATCATTGCAGCGGGTTCTCGCCCGATTCAACTGCCGTTTATTCCGCATGAAGATCCGCGTATCTGGGACTCCACTGACGCGCTGGAACTGAAAGAAGTACCAGAACGCCTGCTGGTAATGGGTGGCGGTATCATCGGTCTGGAAATGGGCACCGTATACCACGCGCTGGGTTCACAGATTGACGTGGTTGAAATGTTCGACCAGGTCATCCCGGCAGCTGATAAAGACATCGTTAAAGTCTTTACCAAGCGTATCAGCAAGAAATTCAACCTGATGCTGGAAACCAAAGTTACCGCCGTTGAAGCGAAAGAAGACGGCATTTATGTGACGATGGAAGGCAAAAAAGCACCCGCTGAACCGCAGCGTTACGACGCCGTGCTGGTAGCGATTGGTCGTGTGCCGAACGGTAAAAACCTCGACGCAGGCAAAGCTGGCGTGGAAGTTGACGACCGTGGTTTCATCCGCGTTGACAAACAGCTGCGTACCAACGTACCGCACATCTTTGCTATCGGTGATATCGTCGGTCAGCCGATGCTGGCGCACAAAGGTGTTCACGAAGGTCACGTTGCCGCTGAAGTTATCGCCGGTAAAAAACATTACTTCGATCCGAAAGTTATCCCGTCCATCGCCTATACCGAACCAGAAGTTGCATGGGTAGGTCTGACTGAGAAAGAAGCGAAAGAGAAAGGCATCAGCTACGAAACCGCCACCTTCCCGTGGGCTGCTTCTGGTCGTGCTATCGCTTCCGACTGCGCAGACGGTATGACCAAGCTGATTTTCGACAAAGAATCTCACCGTGTGATCGGTGGTGCAATTGTCGGTACTAACGGCGGTGAGCTGCTGGGTGAAATCGGCCTGGCAATCGAAATGGGTTGTGACGCTGAAGACATCGCACTGACCATCCATGCGCACCCGACTCTGCACGAGTCTGTGGGCCTGGCGGCAGAAGTGTTCGAAGGTAGCATTACCGACCTGCCGAACCCGAAAGCGAAGAAGAAGTAATTTTTCGTTTGCCGGAACATCCTGCAAATTAAGAAGCGGCTATTCTGGCCGCTTCAGATTGTTGATAAAGTGCTCGTGGTTGATGCCGGATGCGGCGTAAACGCCTTATCCGACCTACAAAATCATGCAAATTCAATATATTGCATGGCTTGTGTAGGCCCGATAAGCTTGCGCATCGGGCGATTCGATGTTTGTCATCAGTCTTAAGCGGCTAACAACGCCGCTTTTTTACGCCTGCAATTTACCTTTCCAGTCTCCTTGCTCCACGCTCAGACAACCGTTCGCGTACCGCTGACCGTTGCTCATTATTCAATCGGGCAGTATGGTTACTGTCGTTTAGACGCTGCGGGCGGCTCTCCTGAACTTTCTCTCGAAAAACCTGACGCTGCTCAGGCGAGGCAGACTGGATACGCTGACGTGCTGCATCTCTTTGCTGTTGATTCTGCGGGTTAGTCTGCATTTTCTCGCGAACCGCCTGGCGCTGCTCAGGCGACGCGGACTGAATACGCTGACGTGCCGCTTCTCTTCTCTGCTGATTCTGCGGGTTAGCCTGAATTTTCTCGCGGACTGCCTGGCGCTGCTCAGGAGAAGCCGACTGATAACGCTGACGAGCGGCGTCCTTTTGTTGCTGGGTCAGTGGCTGGCGACGGCTGAAGTCGCGGAAGTCGTCATAGCTCCCATAGTGTTCAGCTTCATTAAACCGCTGTGCCGCTGCCTGACGTTGGGTATCTCGCGTAATGACGGGGGCGGCGTGTGTTCGTTGCTGAAACTGACTTGCTGCCGCATGACGCTGGCTGTCGCGTGTTGGAGCAGGTAACTGCGTGGCGCTCATTCCGCCGTTGACATCGGTTTGATGAAACCGCTTTGCCATATCCTGATCATGATAGGTCACACCATTACGGTAGTTTGGATTGTGCCGCCATGCCATATTCTTATCAGTAAGATGCTCACCGGTGATACGGTTGAAATTGTTGACGTCGATATTGATGTTGTCGCCGTTGTGTTGCCAGTCATTACCGTCACGATGACCGCCATCGTGGTGATGATAATCATCATCGTCATGATGATGATGGTCATGATCGTCGTCGTCCCAGTCGATGCTGCTGAATAGTGCGTATGTGGTAGCAACGCCCATGCTATAGCCGAATCCGCGCACAAAGCTGTCAACAAACGGTTCTCCGGCTGGCGGCGGCAGATAAACTGGCGGATAAGCGGTATTGGCCCAACTGCCGTAAACCACGTTTGGGTTGTAGTTCGGAATATAAACCACATCCGGATTGGCTGGCTCAATGGTTATTACGGTCGGTGCAGGTTCTGCGACGACGGGGCTGGACGTAGAAACGGTATTTGATTGTGTGGCAGGGGCGTTGGCGGGCTGATTTACCGGTACGACTTTTTTCGTTGTCGCGATGATCTTTTGTTCAGTTGATGACTTCAGCGAGCCGGTTTGTTGCGCCAGTTGCCGCAATCGCTGTACCGAGT
>OJKJ01001041.1_pt1 | contig 11472 bp, 7 predicted proteins | sample 1596491 | NCBI WGS metagenome assembly OJKJ01 (sample SAMEA4350160, study PRJEB24818) | metagenome | biome: human; feature: gut; material: faeces | place: Denmark | collected 2013-09 | reverse complement strand
AGCACTGGAGAAAATAGGGGTGACGACCATTAATCCGGCGCTGCCGACCAGAGTGTATGACATGCAGGACAGGAAGCTGATCGAGATTGCCGGGACCATGTACAATAATCCGGACCTGTTCGTGGTAGACGAGACGACCACGGCGCTGTCGCAGAGCGGAAGAACCATTCTTTACAATCTGATGCATAAGGCGGCAGAAGAAAACCGGGCGGTCGTCTTCATCAGCCACGATCTGGAAGAGCTTATGGAACACTGTGATACGCTGACAATTCTGCGGGATGGCGTGATTATTGACAACATTGAAAAGAAGGATTTTGACAGCAATGACATCAAACACAAGATGGTAGGACGGGAAATCAAAGGAAACTACTACCGGGTAGACAAGGATGAATACAGCAGCGAGGTGGTGCTGAAGGCAGACTGCATCACGACCATGAATGCGCTGCTCTGCTTCGACTTAGAGCTTCATCAGGGAGAGATCCTGGGCATTGGAGGTCTGTCGGAATGTGGTATGCATGAACTTGGAAAGGCGCTTTACGGACTGGAAGAGGTGGTGGATGGACAGGTGGTTCTCACGAAGACAGGGACTGTGGTGAAAAACGCGCAGACGGCCTTTAAGAACAAGATGGGGTATGTGTCAAAGAACAGAGATACGGAATCCCTGGAACTTAACGCATCCATAGCGACCAATATACAAAGCACCGGCCTCGATAAGAACCGGCTGTTCGGACCGTTTCTTTCCTTCCGGAAGGAAAGACGGTATGCGAAGCTCCAGGTTGATTCGCTGGCAATCAAGTGTGTCAATATGCTGCAGCCGGTGAAGGCGCTTTCCGGAGGAAACAAGCAGAAGGTGGTATTCGGAAAATGGATTGCGGATGACGCGGATATCCTGATTCTGGACTGCCCCACCAGAGGCGTGGATATCGGAGTGAAGGCGGCCATGTATCAGTTGATTTACCAGATGAAGCAGAAAGGAAAATCCATCATCATGATCAGCGAGGAGATGCCGGAGCTGATCGGCATGTCAGACCGGCTTCTGGTCATCAGAGATGGAAAGGTCAACGGAGAATTTTATCGAAAAGACGGCTACGATCAGCACAAACTGATCGAATGCATGATATAGGGAGGGGGAAGAGATGGCTGAACTTGCTGTTCAAAAGGATGTTCCGAAGCTGAAGGCGGGGGACAGGATTACAATAATTAAAAACAAACCTTCCTTTTCTCTGGTGTTTTCTGTTATCATCCTGGTGCTGATTGTCGCTTTATTCGGAGGTGTCACGAAGGGGGCCTTTTTTGGCAGAAATGTGTTGATGGGAATCTTCAATCAGGCGCTTATCATCGGTACGATGGCCACCGCAGTGTCCTTTATCTATACGACGGGGAACCTGGATATTTCCGTGGGAAACTCCATGGCGCTGGCGGCTACCATCGGCGCGCTGATTTATAACAGGACGGGAAATATCACCCTTATGGTGGTAACCGCTGTTACTGTCGGCATTATTCTGATGGTCTTCAATTGTACGCTCAGCGTGGTGTTCCAGATAAAAACGGTTACGGTAGCCATCGTGATGATCCAGCTGTACAGTGCGATTGTCAGCGAAATACTGGGACCGGATTCCCTGAAAGTGGATTACAGTGTCTGTAAAATGCTGGAAAATGCCGGATTCCGGTATGCAATGTTTCTGGGATATTTTATACTCTGTATTATCGTATACCATTTCACTCCGGTTGGAAGGCGGCTGCGTTTCGTGGGCGGAAATCCAAACTGTGCGGATCAGACGGGAATCAGCGCGAAGAGATCGACCTATGTCAGCTTCTTCATGGCGGGCATCGGAGTCGGTGTGGCCGCGATCTTTACGATCATCCGGACCGGATCCGTCAGTACAGAGGTGGGAAGTGGTATGGGTATGGATGTGATGCTGGCCACAGTCCTTGGAGGCATGTCTATCTTTGGCGGGGCAAGGTCCAACGCCTACGCGGGGCTGATGGGGGCGCTCACGGTATCGGCTTTAAATAAGGGACTTCTCATGGCAGGGGTATCATCGACAGCCATACAGGGAGTCCGGGGGATCGTATTTTTGCTTCTGGTATTTTTAAACTCTGAGCGGCCGTCCACACTGCCGACCAGACAGCAGGTATAAAAAAACGCGAGTCCAGGATTCGCAAAATGGAGAAGGAGAAGAAAGATGAAAAAGAGATTAACAGCAGTATTACTTTGTGCGGCGATGGTGTTAGGGCTTACCGCCTGTTCAGGAAAGGAAAGCTCCGTAGAGACGGGCTCTATGGAAGCCCAGACTGCGGCATCGGCAGAGACCGGGAAGGAAACGAAAGATTCTTTGGCGGGCGGCGAAGCAAAGACACCTCAGGACTTCAAGAAGTTCAAGATCGGCGTATGTGAACCGCAGGCCATCGATGAGGTCGTGATTCGCCGCGATTATTATGAAAATTATCTGGCGCCGCGCTATAACGTGGAATTCGTATTCTCGGAGCAGTGTAAGGACACGGATGATGAGCTGACCTTTATCGAGGGCTGCGCAGACGCTGGCTGTGACGCTATCATTTCCTACCGTTCAGTGGATGCCAATCAGATGGCACAGGTCTGTGAGGAGTACGGGATGCAGTATGTGATTAACACGGCGAGAATACCAGAGGTTGACGGTGCGTTTCAAGGCGGCTATGAGACCTTCCAGGGAAGCTTCGGCGCCGACAATGAGCATGTCGGACAACTCTTCCGGGACTGGCTCTCAAGCAATGCTTCTGACGATGGAAGCGAGGGCTTTATAATTACCTCTTCACTGGCATTTTCCGGGAATATCCAGCATCTCGAGACTGCGATTGCGGCATTGGCAGCTCTGCAGAGCAAATATAATCTGACTTTTGAAGATACGGTGGAAAACCTGGCAAAGACGTCTGCTCCGATCGAGGTTGCCAACGACAAGGGAATCAACATTTATATCTATCCAGGAAGCCCGAGCGGCATGGAAGGCTGGCTGGAAGGAGTCAGCGCGGCGCTTCAGACCGGCAAATACGGCGTACTGATCCATTCCGGACAGAGCTATGCGCAGACCGCGGTTGTAGTGGACGAGGTGGAAAAGAACTTTGATAAGGACATTAAGGTGGCTTCAATCGCATCGATGTCGGAATCGTTAATCAATGCTTTTAATACGCAGGATAAGTTTGGAAATTCCTCTCTGAATATGGCTGCTTTGAAATCCACCAGTCTCACAAGCAGCATGGGATTTATATCCATCTATAATGCATTGACCGGCTATGCCGCTTTAAATGACAGCAGTGAAAATGAAAAGAGGACTTTAAGCTTCCGTATGTGGTCTCTGGACACGCTCGATCAGATCAATACGTGTGCCAATTGGGATGTAAAGGGCGGAGATAAATGGATCATGGATGAGAGCATGATTAATCAGTGTCTGGGCATCATGAATCCGGACCTGGCTGCGGACGATGTACAGGCGGTTTATAATGGCATGACGTATGAGAGTACGCTGGAGCGCCTGGGTAAATAATGCGGATTGAAGGAGAGTAGGATGAAACAGAGGACTCTGGAATATCGGATAAAAAATGTAATACAGCTGATCAGTCTTCCCCTTATTGTGTTTGTTGTTATGAATGTGCTGGACTTAAGCATCGCCGGTACCAGGACGGTCAGTACAATCACGGATTTAAAGACGCTGCTTCGGACGGGACTCACATGCTATTGCTTCGCCCTGGCCTTAAACTGCAATCTTCTGTCCGGCCGTATGGATTTATCAGCGGGAGCGCAGATGTATATGGGGTGTGTATTCGGCGGTAATCTGGCGCTGCAGCTCCATTTAGGCGGAGTCGGGATCCTCGTGCTCAGTATGGCGGTGGGCGCTCTGTGCGGACTTCTGGTGGGACTGTTATTTGTAAATTTAAGAATTCTTCCCATGGTACTGGGGATCGGCATGACTCTGATTTTCGAATGCTTTTCCTTTGGCGCTTACAATCAGCAGGGACTGATGATATACGGAAAATCGGGGGTATCCATACTGTCAAATGTAACCTTTATTCTGGCGGTTGCTGCGGCGCTGCTGCTCATTATGACATTTCTGTTTCAGTACAGCAGTTTTGGCTATAAGAGACGGGCAATTCAGGGCGACCAGAAGCTGGCGTCGGATGCGGGAATCAATATCTTTGTGAACTGCGTCATCTGCTATACGCTGGCAGGCGCGCTGGTAGCCTGCGCCGGAGTTTTTGATACGGCGTACAAGGGGTCTCTGACACCGGTACTGGGTATGAGCAGCAATGGCAGTGTATTCAGCAATATGTTCCCGCTGTTCCTCGGCGTGTTCATCGGAGCTTACGTCGGCAACCCAATTCTCGGCGTGCTGTCGGGGGCAGTCAGTGTAAGGCTGCTGATTCTGGGACTGTCGAAGCTTTCCCTGGAAGGAAGCGTTCAGAATATCATTGTCTATTCCCTTTTTCTGATCTTCATGATTTACCGGATGAACGTGGATAAGTTCTCCTATGCGAAGAAGAAGCGGGAACGGATCAGGCTGGCGCAGCAGACCAGGCAGGCGGCTTAATAGGAGACTTTATCATGAGAGCGATTATGGTTATGTATGATTCTCTGAGGCGGGATATAATTCCATGTTTTGGAGAGAAAAAGGTTCCGATGCCGAATTTTGAAAGGCTGGCCCGGCATACGGTCATGTTTGACAACAGCTACGTGTGCAGTCTGCCCTGTATGCCGGCCAGAAGAGAGCTGCACACAGGAAGGGCCAATTTCCTGCACAGAAGCTGGGGACCAATGGAGCCGTTTGATGATTCCATGCCGGAGATGCTTAAAAAGGCGGGGATTCACTCCCATCTTTCCACAGACCATTACCATTATATGGAGGATGGGGGCGCTACCTATCACCCGCGTTTTTCCACCTGGGAATGCTACAGAGGACAGGAATCCGACGCATGGGTGGGGGATTGTTCAAAGAAAGAACCGGAATTTGCACCGGTTCTTTTGAGCCCGGAGTCTCAGCCGGAACGGCTTCAGAATATCAGAAAGATAAGCGGCTGGCAGAATATGGCCAACCGGACCCGGATGAGAAAGGAGGAGGAGTATCCCCAGACGCTGACGTTTGACGGAGGAATCCGTTTCATTGAGGATAACATCGATTGTGACAACTGGTATGTCCAGATTGAAACCTTTGATCCCCATGAACCGTTCGACTCCCCGGAGCCGTATCAGGCTGCCTGGTTCGATCCGGACCGTCCGTTTGTTCCGGACTGGCCTCCCTATGCCGAGGCGCATGAAGATCCGGAAACGATAAAACAGATGCAGAAAAAGTATTACGCGCTTGCTCAGTTCTGTGACAGGAGCCTGGGCCGGATTTTAGATCGGATGGATCGATACGATATGTGGAAGGATACCATGCTCATCGTGAATACGGACCACGGTTTTCTTCTGGGAGAGCATGGCTGGTGGGCAAAAAACAATACGCTGGAATACAACGAAGTGGCGCATACTCCGCTGTTTATCTGGGACCCGCGGTATAAAACGGCGGGGGAGCACAGAATGTCATTGGTGCAGACCATTGATCTGGCGCCGACAATCCTGGAATTTTTCGGACTGCCTGTTCCGGAGAGTATGAAGGGGAAGGCGCTGGGACCCGTGATAGAAAGAGATACAGCGGTTCGCCGATACGGAATGTACGGGGTACATGGAGGTCCGGTCTGTGTAACAGATGGGAAAACCGTTTATATGCGGGCTGTGAGAAATCCGGAGGAGAAGGCCCTGGAATATACCCTGATGCCGACCCATATGGTGGGCATGTTCAGCCACGACGAGCTGCGGGAAATGCGCCTGCACGAAGGCTTTTCCTTTACCAGGGGCTGCAGGGTCATGGAGATACCGGTTATGCCAACCCGTAATCCGGGGAAGCTGGAACACGATATTCTGTTCGATCTGCAGTCAGATCCCGGTCAGCAGAAGCCGTTCCGGGACGCAGAGACAGAAGAAAGAATGGAAAGGGCGCTGATCGGTCTGTTAAAGGACAATGACGCGCCGAAGTATTTATACAAACGGTTTGGACTGGATTGTATGTCAGGAAAGAGGGAGGAAGTTGCCCGTGAAACAGATTTGTAATCCGTATTTGCCTTTATGTGAATATATACCGGATGGGGAGCCTCACGTTTTTGGCGGCCGGCTGTACATATTTGGCTCCCATGACCGGGAAAATGGCGATGAGTTCTGCGAACTGGACTATGTCTGCTACTCCGCCGATGCCTGTGACCTTACGGAGTGGCGGTATGAGGGCGTTATTTACAGAAAGGACCAGGATCCGGACAATCCGGATGGCAGCTTATGCCTTTATGCGCCGGATGTCTGTATGGGACCGGATGGAAGGTATTATCTCTATTACTGCCTGAAATTCTGTGACTTCATCTCCGTAGCAGTCTGCGATACACCGTCGGGGCGGTATGAATACTATGGGAAGGCAGCATACCCAGATGGCAGGCTGTTAAGTGAGAATCTTCCTTACGATCCCGCTGTTCTGGTTGAGGACGGTAAGGTGTATCTTTATTATGGCTTTGCGCCGACAACCCTGCAGATTCCAAGATACAGGGGAGCAGAGATGCCGGGAGGGAGCGTCGTCGAGCTGGAGGCCGACATGCGGACCGTTAAGCGGGGACCGTATGTAGTGCTTCCCAGTTCCGAATATGGAACCGGAACCTCATTCGAGGGACACGAGTATTTTGAAGCGCCCTCCATTCGGAAAATCGGAGAGCTCTACTATCTTGTCTATTCCTCGGTCCACGCACATGAACTCTGTTATGCGGTAAGCAGAGATCCCATGGGAGGCTTTCTGTTCGGCGGAGTCATCGTCAGCAATGGGGATATCGGCTATGAGGGACGAAAAACGGAAGACCGGCTGATGGCGATAGGAAATAACCACGGAGGACTGGTCTGTGTAAAGGATCAATGGTATATCTTCTACCACCGCCACACCCATACCAATGCCTATAACCGGCAGGGCTGTGCGGAGCCGGTATTCTTAGATGAAAATGGGCGGATTGAGCAGGTTACCATCACAAGCAGCGGATTAAACAACGGTCCTCTGGCAGGACAGGGGACGTATCCGGCAGTGATCTGCTGCAATCTGACGGACGGCCATATGCCGATGATGCCGTCTAAGGGAAGGGGAAATGAGGCGGCAGATTTTCCCAATATTACGGACAGGGACGGAGAACGCTTTCTTACAGGCATAAAGGATGGGACACGGATCGGATATAAGTATATCGAGTTAAGATCCGCAGCGGGTATCCGTGTCACATATCGCGGCCATGCGACGGGAACGCTTCTGATTGGCTCGGAAAAAGAACTGAAATTCAGTATTCCGATCGTTCCTGCGGATGACTGGACGGATGCGGAGACAGAGGTCCGGTTTACAGAGGAACGTGAACTGTACTTCGTATATCAGGGGGCGGGGCACATGGAGATGCTCTCTTTTACATTTTTCCAGTGAAGGCGCACAGAGCTGTGAAAGGAGACCGGGCGATGAATCGGGACAGGACTATGAACCAATCAACGCAACCGGATATTCTGATTTATTTAAGCGATCAGCACGACGGCAGAGTCATGGGCTGTGCGGGACATCCGGTGGTGGAGACTCCCAATCTGGATGCACTGGCATCTGAGGGAACGATGTTTGAAAATGCCTATACGTCGTGTCCGCTCTGTGTTCCTGCGCGCATGTCTTTTCTGACAGGGCGGCTTCCCGTTCACACCGGCGTTTATACGAACCGCGGTTCGATCCCTTCGGAAATGCCTACGTTTCTTCACCTCCTGGCTCTGGCCGGCTATGAAACCGTTCTGTGCGGGAGAATGCATTTTGAAGGGGAGGACCAGCGCCACGGATTCACGAAGCGGATTGCAGGAGACATCACACCTGTCTCGATAGGGCCAATGGCTCCGTATTGGGAACGAATGGGGCCGATGGCTCCAGTCATGACGGAGGGCGGCTGTATTCACGCCGTTGGAGGGGGCAATTCTCCGGTGCAGGAATACGACCGTTATGTGATAAGGGAAGCGGAAACCTACTTATCCCAGCCTCACCAAAAACCGCAGTGTGTTGTCGTGGGAACGTATGCACCTCATTTTCCCTATATTGCACCTACAGAGCTGTACGATAAGTACAGAATGCGTACGGATTTGCCGCCAACACTGGATATTATGGCCTCTGCGCAGGATGCCGGGCGTCTTCGCGATACAACGCCGGAGCTGGTTAAGGGCGTCCGTGCTGCTTACTGGGGCCTGATAGAATTCGAAGATCACTGCCTGGGACAGGTTAAATCGGCATGGGACACTTATCTCTCCCGGCATGGGAAACGGGGAATCTTCTTTTATCTGTCAGATCATGGCGATCATGCCGGTGACCGGGGATTTTATGGGAAACAGTCTCTGTATGAGGCGGCGGTACGGATCCCTATGATCGTGTCAGGAGACGGGATTTTAGCTGGAAATCGGTTGCGGTCTCCGGTCAGTCTCCTGGACGCAGCACCGACCGTGTGTCAGCTGGCCGGTGCACGGGAGCTTCCGTTTCAGGATGGGGTCAGCTTGATTCCAGAACTGGAAAGAGGGGAAGAACGTGAGGATCGCGCGGTGACTGCCGAATGGATTAATCTCCCTTATGGCAGGGGAACGGATTATGGGCGTATGATTCGTCAGGGAAAGTGGAAACTGATCTCCTATGTCAGCCATCCGGAGGAGGAACTGCTTATCTGCCCGGACAGCGATCCGTGGGAACTTTATAACCGGATTGCAGAGTTCCCGGAGGCTGCTGACGAACTTCGCGAGGCTGCCTTCCATAACGTCTGCGCCGGCAGGATCGTGGAAGAGAAGAATATTCGTGAAGACGGATATCAGATTGTAGCGCAGTTTCAGGGACAAAAATCGTGGGTTTCCAGCGAAACATGGATACCGCCGCGCTCCGTCACGCAGCTTCCGAAGCAGTATCTTTCCACGAATCAGCCCATGCCGGAGAAATTCAGACGGTATTGGGAAATGAAAAATGCAGAAGAAGGAGGAAAGGAACGTGAAAAAGCGGCCGAACATAGTCATCTTTAATCCCGACCAGATGCGTTATGATGCATTGGGCCATATGGGGGTAAATCCTGGTGCGGAAACGCCCTTTCTGGATGAAATGATCAGAGAAGACGCTGTGAGCTATCGCTATGCCTTTTGTCAGAATCCGGTGTGCACGCCGAGCAGATGCAGTTTTTTTACCGGATTGTATCCCCATGTACACGGACACAGGACCATGCGTCATATGCTGCACCGCCACGAGAGTTCTCTGCTCAGCGAGTTGAAGGAGGCCGGCTATTACGTCTGGATGAACACCAGAAACGATCTGCTTCCCGGGCAGGATGATGATATCTTTTCCAGGCACGCTACCGAAATCTTTTATGGAGGTAATGTTCCTCCCGCACCAGGGCCGGTAAAACCGGGACTTCGGGGAAAACCGGGAAGTAAGTATTTTTATTCCCACTATAAGGGGGAACTGGCGACCGATGAGCGTGGGCTTAACTATACCCCTGATGACGAGGCGGTAGATGCGGCCATCGACCGTTTGAAATCACCGGCAGATGACCGGCCGCTCTGCATATTTCTGGGACTTATCTATCCCCATCCGCCCTACCGGGTGGAGGAACCCTATTATTCACGGATCGACAGAGAGAAGGTTATGCCAAGAATTGCAGAGGCGGTTCCCGGGGATAAAAAGCCGTTATTTCACAGGAGAATCCGTGAGGAACTGGGAATGCAGGATTTTACGGAAGAAGACTATAAGGAACTGCGAGGCGTGTATTACGGCATGTGCAGTAAGATAGATGCGCAGTTTAAGCGGCTGTGTGATGGGCTGAAGGAGGCGGGAATCTATGAGGACACGGCCATCTTTTTCCTGAGTGACCACGGGGATTACACAGGAGATTACGGGATCGTGGAAAAGGCTCAGAATATGATGGAAGACTGTCTCGTCAGGGTGCCGCTGTTAATCAAGCCTCCAAAGGACTTCGGCGTGGATGCAGGAATCAGTGACCAGATGGTGGAATTGGTGGATTTCTACCGGACCGCCATGGCGTTTGCCGATGTAGCTCCGGATCACAGCCAGTTCGGAAGAAAGCTTCAGAGTAATCTGGCGGACCGCAGCGTGAAGGTCCGGGACTACGTGTGCAGTGAGGGCGGCAGAAATGAGGACGAGATACACTGTGACGAGTTTCATGATGATAAAAATCTGCCGACGGTGATGGGGGAATACTATCCAAGGCAAAAGCTGCAGACTGATGGTGTCATTCATGGAAAAGCCGCGATGATACGGACTGAGCAGTATAAATATATACGCCGCATTTACGAGGATGACGAATTCTATGATCTGCGGCTGGATCCGCAGGAGAGGGTGAACCGGATTCATGTGAAGGCGTATGCGGAAATAATCATGGAAATGAAAGAACTGCTGCTGGACTGGTACCAGAAGACCTGCGATGTGGTTCCGTTCGAGAAGGACGACCGCCATTCCAAAGAAATGATCAGGCAGGCGGTTAAGAATATCTGTCCGCCGGAGTATAAGGCGGAAGTGGAGCGGATGATAGAGAACCGGGAAGGGACCCTGTTCGAGATCAGAAAATACTGTGAGGAGGCGGCCAGAAGAACCTGATCAGTCACTAAAACAGCAGCGAAAGAATGATTCTGCCTTCAACATAGGGTTGCTATCTCCATAGGAAAAAAGGTATACTGAAAGAATACCCATCATAACAGTAAATGACAACTTACACGGAGGTTCCTATGTACAGCAAATTTATCGACTATTTAAAGGAAAAACCATCTCTCTATGCGCCCAGCTCCGCTCCGTTCTGGGATGACGAACATATTTCGGAGTATATGCTGAAGGCGCATCTCGATCCGGAGATCGACGCGGCTTCCAGGCGCCATGATTTTATAGAACAGTCTGCGAAATGGATCGCCCAGTACTGTAAGGCCAGGCCGGGCATGAAGCTGCTGGACTTAGGCTGCGGCCCCGGTCTCTATGCGGAGAGATTCTGCAAAGAGGGCTTCCGGGTCACAGGGCTGGACTATTCCAGGCGTTCCATCAAGTATGCCAGGGAACACGCGGAGGCAGAGATGCTTCCGATCGAATATCATTATAAAAATTATCTGGAAATGGATTACCGGGAGGAATTCGATGCAGCCGTTCTGATATACTGCGATTATGGCGTGCTTCCGCCGGAAAACAGGAAAGTACTTTTAAAGAACGTGTATGGAGCCCTGAAGAAAGACGGAATTTTCATTCTGGATGGGGATTCAGAGAAGTACAGGGAAAAACTGAGGGAAATGGAATCCGTAGAGTATCTGGAGCAGGGATTCTGGTCCGGAAAACCCCATGTCTGTATCCAGCGGAATTATCAGTATCCGGAGACGAATAACTATGTTGAACAGTATGTGGT
>OJKJ01001040.1_pt1 | contig 11489 bp, 13 predicted proteins | sample 1596491 | NCBI WGS metagenome assembly OJKJ01 (sample SAMEA4350160, study PRJEB24818) | metagenome | biome: human; feature: gut; material: faeces | place: Denmark | collected 2013-09 | reverse complement strand
ACCCAGAACATCTCGCCGTTAATGGTCAGCGTGTCACCACGCCGTACAGCACAAACCGTATCCGTAAGCACAAATAATGACGGGTTACTTCCTTCAATACGGATCCCACTACTGGCAAAACCCAGCGACTCCGGATCGTCAAAAACGCCATGAACCTCGCCGCCACGCTGTGCACCGGAGGTGAACTGCGCACTGATGCCCATCACTTCAACAATCGTACTGTCCACCCCGGCAAGGGCGGCATCAAAGGCATTCTGAAAATCACGCATAAACAGCCATTCCACCATCAACGTGTGTTTTTGCATCTGAGGACATAATCAGAATCACCCGACCAACATCCGCAAGCTCAACGGATTCCCCCGTTTCACCATCAACGCCACAGAGATGGAGGCAGGTCAGAACTCTGATGCGCGTTAACGCGCCGGATGTTTCCTCACGAACATCATGAGCCGCGGTTTCCCGCTCCCGGATATCCATATTCATAACCTGTACATCATCGCCGGATGACTGCATTTCCTCTTCCCATTCTGCCACCCGCTGCGCTATCTCTGCGGCACTCCCGGATATATCCGGCTCACGCCCCAGAATCAGGGCCAGTTCATCAAGCCGTTTCAGATTTTGCTCTTTCGTTGCCATATCAGCCCCCTGTGAAAAAAGACACGGGGGCATTTCGCCCCCGCTCACGGATTATTTCACCTGTACCACCACAAACTCATCCGGGTCCGGCAACACCATCAGCGGCGCGGACTGCGTCATGGTAAATTCACGGGCGGGATCCCCTACCGTCAGCCAGTGTTTCGGATAACGGGAAGAGGCCACCACACCTTCGGACAACGCCTGAGCATCCTGAATGGCACCGTAACAACGGATCCCATCTGCAGCAGTATTCCCCAGAACCAGCATGCCATCTGGAAGATAACGTTTTTCGATACCGTCTTCTGCTATATAAGACGTTTTCGCCACCACAATGGCCAGATCGCCGTAATACCCCTTGAAGGACACCACTGCGCCCAGATCTTTCACTGCCGTTTCGAGTTGTGAATTTGAGCCGCGACGGGTATCCAGTTTTTCGCGGAACAGCTTAAAGCCATTCAGCAGACGCCAGACCGTACCGTCCATAATGGCGATATTCACAAGGCCGCTGGCCTGATCGCAGTAGAGGTCAATATCATGCGTCGGATCAAACGTATCACGGTCCTGCTCAGACCATTTTTTACCGTCAGCCTGCTCAATGTTATTTCCTTCAGAGCGCCCGAAATCCACCTCGACAGTATCAAACTGATCCCCTTCCATGGTGTATTTGCCATACAGCACGGCATTCACCGCCTGCATTTCTTCCACCTGGACAATGGCGTGCTCTTCCTGTTTGAGGTTATCGGTAATGATACGCAGACGACGGTAGGCCGGGTCGTTCAGCTGAGCCGGATCTTCACCAGGAAGGCGCTCAACCGCCTGCTGGTAATTAAATTCGTGTTTCGGCTTGACGTAGCCCGGACGCAACACGCGGGTTTCACCACCACGATGACGCAGCACTTTTCCTTCAACAACCGGGGAGACATAGGCCGCCACCGGCGTTTTTCCGGTAATTTTGTCCAGCATCACCTCTTCGGTATGGAAATTCACCGTACGGCGGAAAAACAGCTCCAGAAACAGCGCACGAAATTTAACTTTTTGTTCGGTATAACCGAGTAACTGGCGGGTCGTAAACAATCCCATAAATCAGTTCCTTTCATTCAGAAATCAGTCAGGTCACCATGGTGGCCTGATAACGTGTTACGGCAGAGCCGCGTGACTCAGGGCTGTGCCGGCAAAGGCATTTGCCTTTTTGTGTTCATCCACACTGTCAGGCCAGCGGATTGCCTCCGTCGCAAAGGTCCCCGACTTGTAATAGGTCAGCACCGTCTCTGTGCCTTCAAGCGGCAGTACCAGTATGCCAACCGCACTACCGGCTTTCTGTCCGTCCCAGACCACCAGTTTCCCGGTGGCTTCATCCAGCATCAGGGGCGTCAGTGCCGGTGTTGGCGAGGAAATCCCGCTGCTGCCTGTGGCGGTATGAGCCGGATCATTACCGGCAAAAATACGTACTTCCGCACGCTGTTCAGTGATGGTTTTCGTCACCATATTGTAAAAACCTCCTATTGATGGTCAGCACTGACTTCATGGCATGGCCATGAGCATTTTCACGTCCGCATCACCGTCTGCTGACGTCTGTGACACGCCACCCCGCACCGCTGCCGGTGAATGATTCGCCATGAAATGTTCAAACAGGGCGGTTGTGGATGCAGAGACCGGTTCGGCCTTACCTGATCCCGCAGCCAGCACAGCCCGGGCGTTCTCCACGGTCATTCCCGGGCAGGCCGCCAGTTTTTCAGCCTGCGCTTCTGCCCCTTTTGCCTCATCCAGGGCCATGATCTGATCACGAAGCGAGGGCCCGGCATCCGCCAGTGGTGCAGCCGCCAGGATCGGGCGGGCTTTTTCCACCGTCATCTCCGGCATCGCCGCCAGCGTTGCCGCCAGTTGTTCACGACCGTTCGCTTCTTCACACGCCATAATGCGATCGGCTTCACTCTGCGTGGATGCCACCGGCTGCTGCGGTGCCGCCGCGGCCAGAATCGCCCGGGCCTGTTCAACGCTCATGCCCTGTTGTCCTGCCAGCATCGTGGCAAGCTGTTCACGTCCTTTCGCTTCCTGGCATGTCAGGATCCCCATCACTCGCTGGTTCTCCTGCGCGGCGGCTTCCGTTGCAGTTAATTGCGGCATAGTGCCTCCTCTGACATTACTGTTCAGCGCCGTGGCCATCACACTGATGGCATCCGACGCATTGATTAATTCATCCGCCAGCCCGGCCTCAATGCCGGACTGACCTTCAAAAACGGCAGCCTCTGTTCCCGTGACGGCATCAACAGACAGACCGGTAAACATCGCCACTTTTTCGGCAAACATCCGGCGCGCCGCATCAATCCGCTGCTGCATGTCCTGGCGAACCTCTGCCGGCAACGCTTCAAACTGATTGCCATCCACCTTGTGCGCCCCTGAGTAAATCAGCGTGATATCCACACCGGCCTGCGCCAGATGACCGGCATAGCTGACATGGCTCATCATCACGCCAATGGAGCCGATACGGGATGTCTGGGTAACCAGCCGTCGGGAGCAGGCCGACGCCAGCAGCATGGCTGCAGAACAGGCCGTGTCATTGCACAGTGCCCAGACCGGCTTCTGCTGCCGGAGGCGGTAAATCATGTCAGCGCAGTCAAACGCGCCGGCGGCCTGCCCGCCCGGACTGTCAATGTCCAGCAGTACGCCCCGCACCTGGCTATCCGCCATTGCCTGCTGAAGACAGGCGACAATGCCGTCATAGCCTGTCATTCCGGAAAATGGCCGCATACCACCCAGCCGGTGCACCAGCGTGCCGGTCACCGGCAGTACAGCAATACCGTTCACCACCCGGTAAACACGGGCCGGTCGTTTACCTCCGGCCATGTACTCGTCCGTTTCAGCCAGCATTCCGGGAGCATCAAACTGTACCTGCTGTTGTGGTACCGAAAGACTTGCTGCCCCCATCTCGCGCCCGAGCGCGCAAAAGAAAACCCGCGCATAGGCGGGCTCCAGAAGCAGCGGTTCATTGAATGCTGCGGCAATAATGTGTGAAAGATTACGTCTCACGTGGTGTTGTCTCCTCTTCCGGCCTACGACTCTCCGCTATCTGCTGCTGATACGCCTGCTCTATCCACACCGGACGTGAGAGTCCGGCTTTTTGCCGCTCAGCAGATTCCCTGACCTGCTGGCGGAAAATGTCCTGATAATCCTCGCCCATCAGCGCCAGCTCTTTCTCATACGTGCTCAGTCCGGCCTCAATGCGCATCACTGATTCCTGAACCTCCTTGAGCCCGTCAATGGCCATTCTTCCGGCTCCAATCCACTCAGCCCGTGACCAGGCTGATCGCGCCTGATAAAAATCAAACCGTGCCCGTGGCGGACGAATAATCCCCCGAAGAAGTGCCTCTTCCAGCCAGCAGGAAAACATCTGCGTGGCCAGCCGGGACGCAATAAATTTTCGCCGCCCCATAAAATAGCGCCACGACTCATTGGCGGATGCGCGGGCACTTGAGTAACTGCCCTTCGAGTAATCACGGGACAACTGTTCGTAGGAAACGCCAAGACCGGCGGCGATATACCGCAGCAGCGCCTGTTCAAGCGCCGAAAATCCATTGTCTGAATCCTGCGCGGTCTGAAGTTTCAGATCATCACCGGGGAAAAGGTGCGGAATTTTGACACCGCCCAGCGTCACGCTATTCGTGTCATACCAGGTGGAGAACTTATCCAGAATATTAATAAGCGGATTATCCTTCTGCCCCTGCGGCGCACCGGCGATATATTCAAAGGCCTTTTCGGTATCAAGGTCACTTTCAATCGTCGCTGCATACATCGCCTTCACTATGGCCGACTGAAGCTGTGTTGCCTGCAGGGAATCCAGCATCTTCAGCCGTTCCATGACGCTGTAAAACTGATTAGCCCCACGGGTCTGCCCGTCCTCCACCGGCTCGAAAATATGCAGCATGGCCGGACGCCCGGTGGGAAGTTCACGCGGGATCCGTTCCCATCGTCCACTCCCGGAGCGAGGAAAATCATCCTCACAGATATGGTACGCAACGGCACGGCCATATCGATCAACCTCCACACCGGCCCGCAGAAAACGGTTCCCGATACCGTGTCCTGGCGTGTCCACCCGTTTCGGACTCACGGCTTTAAAACGCGTACGAAACAGTTGCGTACTCTCCGTATCCCAGACCGGCTGCACAAAGATTTCGCCGTTAAACGCATGAACGCCCACACCTTCACGGATAAATTCCGTAAACGTGCGTTTCCCTTCCACGTCGATCTCACCAAACATCCCTTCTGCGTATTCTGACCAGGCCGCCTCCACCTCATCGACAAAACTTTTTGCCGCGGTCTCCCGCATCCCCAGCCAGCGCCAGTTCGGACGGTAGCTAATCAGAAACATATGCCCGACAATGTGATCCTTATGCAGGGCCACCGCATTGGCCGCTATTCCGTTATTGCGCACCAGATCATCTGCACGGGCATTCCCCAGACGCAACGCGGGCAGCAGGGCCGCATCGGCACTCTGCGAGGGTGGCAACCACTCTGCCATTTGCCCGCCAAATCCTGCACCGCCACCGGTGTAGCTGAGGCTCTCCCGAAGCGGAACGCCGTTCACATCAATCAGGACAGGCGTTCGTTTCATAACCTCACTCCCAGCGGACGACGGCGACGGCGGGTTGTCCCCAGTACCGACTCCGCATCATTGATCGCCCGGTTAAGCTCATCCAGAGAAGCTGCCGTATATTCAATTCTGCGACCATCTTTCTGGACAGACACCACCCGTTTACCGGTTAATAAATCAAGGCGCGCCTGACGCAGCGCCTGCAGTTCAGCGACTGTAACCATTCACTCCTCCGGACAGCTTCGCTGCCAGTTCTTTAAGGGTTGGCCGGGTCGTCTCTTCTTCCCGGGATTTTGCCAGTACAGCCAGATCAAGCTGCCAGCGTTGCACGGACACACGTAATGCCGCGTAGGCATACACCAGGCAGTCCAGCGCTTCGTTACGCCGCTTTTTGTTATCCCACAGCAGACGCATCTTTCCTTTTTCCCACTTCTCCACAAGCTCTTCCGCCACCAGTTGCTGCGCCTCTGTCTGCGAAAAAATCTCCGGATCATCAGGAAAACGGATGGCATACGACGTGGCTTCATCCGCAGGCGTGGGATCGGCTTTCATACGGGCATAGAGAATTTCTTTTGCGGTGTCCGTCCCCACTTCGCACAGATACACGCCCCGCTGATTGCGGGTTTTTGGCATGGTGATCACCGGCTTGCCATAGACAGATGCGCCTTTTACCGGCAGCACCCGGAAAACACCGTGTTTTTTTGACCTCTGATAAACGATTTCGCCATCGATCCCCCCGATGTCCCAGCAGACACGGGAAATGGTCATTTCGGTTCCGTCTGCATGGCGGTATTTTTTGTTGATCGCCGCATCCACACGTAACAGCGTCTCTTCCTCATCGGGACGCCCCATAATGATGATTTTATCCACCAGAAAGGCTTCCTCTCCCGGAGCCCATCCCCAGACATACATCTCAAAACGGTTTCGCTGCGAGTCAATGCCCGCCGTCAGATAAACCACCCGGGCAGGCACCGCCGCCGTGTAACGCACAACCTTATCCATCAGCACCTGGTGATCGAGTTTTTCGCCCACAGCCTCTTCCCAGGTCTCGCCCAGCGTGGTGTTCACAAAGGTTTTCAGGCCGTTGGGATCTTTCAGTGCATCCAGCCAGTCATAGACAATCTGTACCCAGGTGGTGAACGGACTGTACGCCGTCCAGATATGGAAAGTGATGGAGCGCGGCGGCGGAATTTCATCACCCCGGGCGCTGAAAAACATCAGGCCGTCACGGGTCCACATGCCCGTGTTTTCACAGATCCACCGCCCGTTACTCTGGTCAAGCTCAGACTGATGGATCACACAGCCATGATGCTCACAAAGGTAGAAAACACTTTCTGGCTTATTCTTCTCCCACTTAAGACCGAAAGGCGAGGCATCATCGCCAAATTTCAGATACTGCTCCTCCCCACAGTGCGGGCAGGCAACATGAAAACGCATGAAATGCCCGGACTCGCTGGCAGCACGCTCAATCTGGCAGGTTCCTTTTGTTTTCGGCGTTGAGCCACGAATAGATTTGGGCCAGACAGAGCCCTCAATACGTTTGTCACCCAGGAACGTCGGGGAACCCTCTGTCTCAATATCTTCATCGAATGCCGCCAGTTCATCGTAACCGGCGACATCGACCGATTTCTCACGATAGTTTTTCGCCGCTTTACCACCCAGACACCAGAACCCACGCCCGTTGGAGAAGCGTTTCATACTGAGCGTATTGTCCCGGTGCTTTTTGCCATACCACGGTGCCAGCGCCAGCAGCGACGGAATATCACGGATAGTCGGCTCAACGTGGGTTTTCATAAAGTTCTCGGCATCACCATCCGTCGGCAACCAGATAAGGGTGTTGCGCTGCTTATGCTCTATGAAGTAGGCATAAACACCCAGCAGCATTTTGGAATAACCAACACGGGCAGACTTCACCACATTCACCTCGCGGATGTAGTCACTGCCCATCGCATTCATGATGGCCCGCTGAAAGGGCAGTGTTTCCCAGCGCCCTTCCTGGTATGCGGATTCTTTCGGGAGATAGTAATTGGCATCCGCCCATTCAACGGCGGTCTGTGGCTCCGGCCTGAACAGTGAGCGAAGCCCGGCGCGGACAAAATGCCGCAGCCTGTTAACCTGACTGTTCGATATATTCACTCAGCAACCCCGGTATCAGTTCATCCAGCGCGGCTGCTTTGTTCATGGCTTTGATGATATCCCGTTTCAGGAAATCAACATGTCGGTTTTCCAGTTCCGGAAAACGCCGCTGCACCGACAGGGGGATCCCGTCGAGAATACTGGCAATTTCACCTGCGATACGCGACAGCACGAAAGTACAGAATGCGGTTTCCACCACTTCAGCGGAGTCTCTGGCATTTTTCAGCTCCTGTGCGTCGGCCTGCGCACGCGTAAGTCGATGGCGTTCGTACTCAATAGTCCCTGGCTGGAGATCTGTCTCGCTGGCCTGCAGCAGTTCTTCAACCTCCCGGCGCAGCTTTTCGTTCTCAATTTCAGCATCCCTTTCGGCATACCATTTTATGACGGCGGCAGAGTCATAAAGCACCTCATTACCCTTGCCACCGCCTCGCAGAACGGGCATTCCCTGTTCCTGCCAGTTCTGAATGGTACGGATACTCGCACCGAAAATGTCAGCCAGCTGCTTTTTGTTGACTTCCATTGCTCATTCCACGGACAAAAACAGAGAAAGGAAACGACAGAGGCCAAAAAGCTCGCTTTCAGCACCTGTCGTTTCCTTTCTTTTCAGGGGGTGTTTTAAATAAAAACATTAGGTTACGGCGAAGAAGAACGGAAACACCTTAAACCGGAAAATTTTCATAAATAGCGAAAACCCGCGAGGTCGCCGCCCCGTAACGTTCTGGATCGCCGGAAAGGACCCGCCAGCCAGAACGGGCCCTAATTTCATCAACCAATCAGCTTATAGCGACCATCCCGCGCATTGCGGCGTACACGCTCAATCTTGAGGCATAGCGCCGCATCTGGCTTTTTTGGGACAGGTACGCGGCAATATTCAGAAGCGCGCGGAATATTGTTTATCCAGTCGATCACTTCGCTTAAATACCAGGCCTTACGCCCTTCCGTAACCTGCACGCGTTCGGGGAACTCTCCACGTGCTTCAAGGTTTAGCAGTGTACGACGACTCAGGGTTGTAAGTTCCATCACCTGATTCATATCAACAAGACGCTCGCTTAAACGCATTTTGTCAGCAATAGCCTTTAATTCCTCTACTGCTGGATCCGGATACATCATTTCGGCAATTGGCTTAAGGTCATTGTAATGATTCTGCATTGTATCCCCCTTTACACACGAGCCAGCGGCTGAACAGAAATACCTGAGCCAACAAACGCTGCAATCTTTACTGACAGTTCTTTTACAGACTCAGGCCAGTTCAGAGCATCAACATTTAAGACACCTGTCTTATAGACCTGAGCCTGTGTTTTTTTCGCGGTGTCGATTTGTACAGCGGAAACATAAACCGCTTTACCTACGCTCGAACCATCCCATACCACCAGTGCACCTGTTGCATCTTCCTGCATCAGTGGCGTAAATGCAGGAATTACCCCTTTATTAGCTGAAAATATCCCCAGCGTAGTCACCAGTGCTTCAGTGCCAGCCATGAGTTCAGTGTAATGAGTAGCCATTGCTCCCCCTTAGCCAATGCGAACGGTAACAAAACGATTGATGCGGGCCGGTATTGGCTGTGGTGCTGAATGTGTCTGCACATATTCAATAGCCGGATCACCAGGCACAATATAGTTTTTCGGTGCAAGTTCGGCTTTAGTCAGCCCCATTCGGATTAGCTCCGGATCCTGAATACCGCCATAGGCGACAATCCCCTGAAGAGCCGTATTGCCAAGCACCATCAAATCAGGATCAAGGAAATGTTTTTCAGTTCCGTCCTCGTCGGTATAACGCCCGCTGTATACAACAATCGCAACATCGCCCATATACCCTTTAAAACTCACCGAATCACCAAGGTCTTTAAGGGCCGTTTCCAGTTCGGAATTAGAACCACGACGGGTATCCAGAGCCTCTTTTATCGCTCTGAATGAACGGTATTTCTTCCATACATTACCGCCCATAATGATGATATTAGTGACGCCCTCACTAAATTCTGCGTAGCTCTCAATATCATCATTTGGATCAAAAGTTTCTTTATCCTTACCTGACCACTCAGCACCGCCGGACTGCGTGATAATATTTTGTGGTTTTATATTCCAGTCCAGTTCATAGCGTTCAATGCCATCGCCCTCAATGATATTTTTCCCCGTTGTGATTGCCTGAACGGCAAGCCATTCAATACGTGCACGAATAGCTTTAGCCTGATTTACAATCGCCTGTTTAACTTTAATATTACGCGCTCCAAAAGCATTGTATTGCTCAGGTGATACACCAGCAGGGCGCACAGCTAACTTATTTGGATCAATGCTGCTTTTCGGCTTCATATAGCCTGGACGAATTGTCTTTGATTCGTACCCTTCGTCACGTGAAACTTTACTACCCACCATAGGAGAACAAAACGCTGCAATTGGGATATTTGGATCGTCGATTGTATCAAGAATAATGTCTCTTGATTCAAACATTACCGAGCGAGTGAAAAACAAACTGGTAAACAATGCATTTAATTTTTTTTGCACCTCTTCTGCATTAGCCACCTGCACAAGCTGGGCAGGCGAATATAAATCAACCATACTCATCCTCTTTACATTCATTAAAAATAATTGTGGATATATGCTATCACCGATATTTGTCATGCTAACACATGCAACCGAGTGCAATGTTGTATAAAGTTTTGGGATGACAACTTCAGCGCGGATAATTAGTGTTAATATCTTCACTCCCTTTGGTCGGGATTTATGTAGCATGCCGGAAAATATATTTTTTCCGGCCTTTTTTATTGGCAATATTTAAAACGGAATATCATCTCCCCATTGCTCATTATCTCCCACTGGTGGATGGCTTCCTTGCTGATCTGCCTGTTGTTTTGCTCTGTTCAGTGCATCAGTAGCCTGCCCCTGTTGACCTTTTTTGCCGCCCGGTCGCACCGTTCTGGCACTGATTACGCTGTCTGCGATAACCTGCCAGCCCTGCCGCGTTTCCCCGTTCTGTCCGCTCCACTGGCTCACCTGCATATTACCCGCCACGCTCAGGAGTTCGCCTTTGTGATGCTTTGCCAGCGCGTCGGCTTGTCTGCCAAACGCCAGCACAGATAACCACATCGTCGCCGTTCCGTCATCTGCCTGGCTGCATGGCAAAGATACCGCCATCCGTGCCAGTGTCATGGGTGTTCCCTTGCTGGTATGTTTTACCTGTGGGTCGTCCACCAGCCGCCCGTAAGCTGCTATTTGCGCCGTCATGCTGCCTGCTCTCAGGACTTAATATTGATGGTTGTCACTTCCTCCTCTTCGGCAATCTCCCGTTCGGTCAGCGTGGCAAAGTTTGCAGCCGCCGTTGTCATGAATGCGCTTATCAGTTCGGGATGTGCTTTCGCGTATCCTTCCCCGGCGTTGCGGTCTATTGCCTTAATCGCCACCCTTAGCCAGTGTTCAGCCATATCAAGGGCGCGGTAATGTGGCTTTATATGTTTGTTCAGTTTTCCTGATGTGTGCATTTTTATTTTTACCCCCTCGTTTAAAAAGTTTTTTGTGCACCACCACCTTGTCTACCTTGTCTACCTGATTAGTTATCAGGCCAGTAATGGCGCGGGTTTCAGGGAGGTAGACAGCCCCAAATAGCTGTCTACCTCATCTCTACCCGTCTCCTTACCTGTCTACAAAAATGGGTAGATAAGGTAGATAACAGGTAGACAGTGAAAAATAGTTATCTACCTGCATTAATACATTGAAATAAAAGTATTTTATTTCAGTCAGGTAGACAAGGTAGATAACCATTGCCATTTTTTATAAAAACGCATCGCAATCATCAGTAGTCGTTGCGTTGGTCTGCGTGACTCCCTTAACTTTTCGCGTAATATATTCATATCCGTAAACTTTCGCCGCTGACCTCATAGCCTTTCCGAACTCATTCACGCTCAAACATTTCCCCTTTCCTGTATATGCCATGAAGGCCATATAGACACGGTAAAGGCTGTTTCTGGTCGTGTACTTCACGGTGTCACCACCACCGCCCATCATTAGCCCACGAGCTTCCTCCAGAAACTCCAGCGCCGCGCAAAGCTCAACAACCGGATCCGTTTGCTGCTTTATTGCCAGAGCTTCATCACCGTCACGCTGTTCCAGTAATAAAGCCCGTGCCTTTTCAGGGTCAG
>OJKJ01001034.1_pt1 | contig 11513 bp, 8 predicted proteins | sample 1596491 | NCBI WGS metagenome assembly OJKJ01 (sample SAMEA4350160, study PRJEB24818) | metagenome | biome: human; feature: gut; material: faeces | place: Denmark | collected 2013-09 | reverse complement strand
ATATTGCAGAACGCGACTTGGAGCTTCAGATGCTCCGTAACCAGATTAATCCTCATTTCCTTTACAACACACTGGAAAGCATGCGTATGGCGGCCTACACCGAAGGCGCCCACGATATCTCCCAGATGTGCCTGCTGCTGGCCGATGTCCTGCGCTACGGGGTCTCCTCACCGACCGAGCTGGTGACTCTGAAGGAGGAAATCGAGCATTTAAAGGAATATATCACACTCCAGCAGTACCGCTTCCACTACGCCGTGAAGATCAATGTCATGGTGAGCCAGGATTTATTTGAATTCCTGTCATTGAAACTCATGTTCCAGCCCCTCGTGGAAAATGCGCTGAACCACGGATTCGAGGGCTTTACAGGAAATGAACGGATCGGTATCTTCGGATATCAGAAAGAGGGTACCCTCTATTTTCAGGTAACGGACAACGGTGTAGGGATGGCGCCGGAACAGGTGGAGGCACTGAACGGCTATATCAGAGGTGAAAATGAGGCATTTACAAGCATTGGCTTAAAGAATGTGCACCGCCGGATCGAGCTTTATTACGGAATCGGCTACGGGCTGACGATCGAGAGCCAGGAGGGACGCGGAACCTCGGTCTGCATTAAAATTCCGCTTACGTCCGCGAAGTGAGGCGTGCAGATGACGGAAATGAATTTTAAGACACGCTCCAGCAAGGAGGAGGAAGATCATGTATAAAATACTGGTGGTTGATGATGATCCCAACATCCGGATCGGACTGTCCCGGATGATTCAAAATGCTTATCCGGACACCGTTATTACGGACACCGCGGAAAACGGACGAATCGCCTTCGATCAGGTGGTTAAGTTTCATTTTGACGCCGTCATCACCGACATCAAGATGCCTGTGTGGGGCGGTTTAGAGCTGCTCACTCATTTAAAGGAAGAATACGTCATTCCTCCGACACTGGTGCTGAGCGGATATGACGACTATAATCTGGTCCGCAGTTCCTTAAAGCTGGGAGCCATCGATTATCTGTTAAAACCGGTCAACGAGGGACTACTCTTAAATGCCCTGGATTCTATCTTTAAATCGCTGGAGATCAATTCCCTAAATCCACCGGCCCTGGAGGCCGATTTAAAGAATCAGATTCTTCTGGAGGGCTTCTTCGGATCCGCCCCGGTAGACGAGGAGAAAGAGGCATTTTTGACGCGCAGCCACATCACCCGGGATACGCCCTGCCGCGTTCTGTACGTGGATATGTCCCACGGCCTCTATTCCCGCAAGAAAATCATCCACAATTTTATCGAGACCCGCTTTGAGTCCTGCTTTCCTCCTTCATCCTCCTACTGCCCGGTATACGGTGAGATCGGCCAGTACTGGATTCTGCTGCTTTTTGAACTGGGAGAGACCGCCAGATGCGCGGCCCTTACAGCCGCATTTCTAAAGCAGCTGGAAGATGAGGGGCTCTTCGTGAGCGCCAGCTTAAGCCCTCTGCCCCTGGCCGACTTATCCTTTTTAAAGGCGGAATGTCTGCGGGGCTTTGAGCGGTATTTCTTCGACCTGCCCTATACGGCTGATTCAAAGGAGTGGACCGGCTCAGAGGAAAGAGAGCAGACCGGCATGAAGCAGCACTGGGCGGCGGAACAGGAGCTTTTAGACTTAACGACCGCCGCCCTGGCCGAATACGATTATGCCGGCGCCCTCGAACATCTCTCCCGGCTGTTCGCGTACTTTAACAGCCGCCGCCCCCCAGTCGCGCATCTGCGCAGAACCCTATCCAACGGTATTTATGACCTGATGGGACGCAACGCCAACTTCATCCCGGTCGTCAGCCAGTCCAGCCTGACAGACTATGACATTCTGGCGCAGATCGAGGATGCTTCCAGCTTAAAAGAGCTTCAGGCCTCCCTGTTTGCCACGCTGAATTTTTATGTGGAAAAAGCCATGGATTCCCTTAATAATAAAGAGGATTTCGTCATAAAAAAGGCCAAGGAATATATCCGAAATAATTACAGGGATACCATTACCCTGAACGATGTGTCCGCCTATGTTTACTTAAACCCGAATTATTTTAGCACGCTGTTTAAAAGTAAGACAGGAATCACCTTCCGCCAGTACCTGCGGGATTTCCGCATCCAGACCTCCAAAGAGCTGATCCGCCAGGGAAACTTGAAAGTCTATGAGGTGGCCGACGCGGTGGGCTATCCCGAACCGGCGCATTTTGTGCGGGCATTTAAGGAGGTGGAGGGCATCAGTCCTACGGAGTATAAGAATTCATTGTGAATCGTATGAACCATTTAACTGTCTCAAAATTAAATAGAGGGCCAAACGGCCCTCTATATTTTTTAAAATATTCCTGTAATTGCTGTATGATCCCTGACTGTTTCTCTGAATATTCATATATCATTTTGTTTTCTAATCTTATCCGGTCAAATTGTCTTAGTACAGAATCATTCTGGGGAATCGTAAATGGTATTTGTTCCTTTTCTTCTCCGCCGTTTACCGCATTAGTAATATAGCCTTCTCCCAGTTTTTCATGGCATGTAAAATAAGGAACGCACTTTGCCTTAGATTTTGGTTTAAAGTGGTCGTTTAATTTCTCTCTGGTAATAAAAAAATCCTGCATTTGTTTTCCTGTATGAAAAGCAAATTCATAGTCCAAATCCGTTTTATCATCTAAAACAATATTCCATTTCATAGAAATTGTCTGATCCGCATCATTCGAATATTTATTGTATATATCACCTGATCCATTGCGGTAAACCTGCGACAGAAATGCCGAATCCCCTATCAGTTTTTCCTGATTAGTCATCATGTCCGCGCAAAAAGACAGCGCTCGAATAAAATTCGTTTTTCCCGAGTTATTGGGGCCAATCAAAATATTAATACGGCTGAACTCAACATTTTCAATATTTACATTTCTGAAATTCTTGCAATGAAAGCTTTTAATCCTCTCACTACTCCTTACTTATATAAAGATTATACCCTGCCGCCAAATTCCTCAAACTAATCCCGATCATTTATATATAGTACGCTATATATCGTAAGTATACTATATAACAAAAAGAAAGACAAAGCAATTTTACGCCCTGTCTTTCTTCCATAAATATATTTGACTTTTCACCGCTCCGCCAACTGTTACTTTCCGTTCTGCCGCTCCTACACAACTCCCTGAGCCATCATAGCTTCCACAACCTTCTCAAATCCCGCGATGTTGGCGCCGGCCACATAGTTGCCCTTTACGCCGTATCTCTCAGCCGCATCCGCTGCTTTCGCATAGATGCCTACCATGATGCCATGAAGCTTCTCATCCACTTCCTCAAATGACCAGGAAAGTCTTAAGCTGTTCTGGCTCATCTCCAGTGCGGAAGTCGCCACGCCGCCGGCGTTAGCAGCCTTACCAGGCATAAACATCATTCCATTCTCCTGGAAGAAGTCTGTTGCTTCTCTTGTAGAAGGCATGTTAGCGCCCTCAGCCACTGCGAAGCATCCGTTTGCCTTTAAGGCCTTTGCATCGTCTAAATTCAGTTCGTTCTGCGTCGCGCATGGAAGAGCGATGTCACATGGAATGCTCCAGATTCCCTTTCCTTCTGTATAAACAGCGGTAGGAACTGCATCCACGTACTCTTTGATACGTCCGCGGCGAACCTCTTTGATATCCTTGACAATATCAAGCTTAATGCCGTCCTTATCGTAAATGTATCCGTTGGAATCGCTTAATGCAACCACCTTGGCGCCCAGCTGCTGTGCCTTCTCTGTCGCGTAAATTGCCACGTTGCCGGATCCGGATACGACTACTGTCTTTCCAGCCAGTTCATTTCCGTTGTGCTTAAGCATCTCATCTACAATGTATACGAGGCCATAGCCAGTCGCCTGTGTACGAGCCAGGGAACCGCCGTATGTTAAGCCCTTGCCGGTCAGAACGCCTTCATATAAGCCGGTCAGTCTCTTATACTGTCCGTACATATAGCCGATCTCTCTTGCGCCTACGCCGATATCGCCGGCCGGAACGTCCTGGTCTGCGCCGATGTACTTGTAAAGCTCTGTCATGAAGCTCTGGCAGAATGCCATAACCTCTCTGTCTGATTTGCCCTTTGGATCAAAGTTGGAACCACCCTTGCCGCCGCCGATCGGAAGTCCTGTTAAAGAGTTTTTAAATACCTGCTCAAAACCTAAGAATTTTAAGATACCCTGGTTTACGGACGGATGAAGGCGTAAGCCTCCTTTGTACGGCCCGATTGCGCTGTTGAACTGCACGCGGTATCCCTTGTTGACCTGTACCTGCCCGTTATCGTCAACCCACGGAATACGGAAGGAAATGACTCTCTCCGGCTCTACGAGACGCTCTAAGAGTGCCATCTTGCGGTACTTCTCCTCATTTGCGTCAATGACCAGTCTCAAAGAATCGAGCACTTCCTTTACTGCCTGGTGGAATTCGGCTTCTCCCGGATTCTGTTTCACCACTCTCTCATAAACTTCATCAACATACGACATAGATTTTTCCTCCTTGTGATTTTCCACATTTACCATACGACTTCACATCAGTGAATATTGCTTCCAAAAGGGCAAAAAGGGGCCAGAACATACGTTCCGGCCCCTTTGCCTTTTGTAACTGATAGAAATTATAGCAAGTAAATAAAATAAAGTCAAGAAATGATGAAACTTTATTTTATTAATTTTTCTGCATAAAATGCGTTTTATCTCTATATATCCACTCGATATGAATTCTCTATGCATACCTGGTGCCACAACTTTCAATTGTCAACTCTGTTTTATATTTAGTTGACATTGTTTTTTCTCTATGATACACTCTAATGGAAATAAAAAGCTGAAAGGAGTCCCGTCACTATGCATTCAAAAGAATCCGCCGCTGTCACCTCAGCATCACCAGCCAAACGCATCTCCACCCGGGATCTGGCTCTTGCCGGAATGATAGCCGCCATACTCACCATTATCTCACAGATTTCCATTCCCATGCCCACAGGCGTTCCCATCACCATCCAGGTCTTCGGAATCGCTCTGGTAAGCGTGGTATTCGGCTGGAGGCTGGGACTCCTGGGCACGCTTTCCTATATTTTGCTGGGTGCCGTCGGACTTCCCATTTTTGCCAATTTCCGCGGCGGCTTCTCAGTCCTCGTCGATTTTACAGGCGGATACATCTGGTCATGGCCGCTGATGTCCGTGTTATGCGGTCTGCGTTTTAAAACAGCAAACAGACAGATGGGCGCCGCCCTTTCCTACCTGTTCCCCTTAATCGGGCTTGCCGTCAACGAAGCGGCCGGCGGCCTCCAGTGGGCATTTCTCGCCGGGGATATGAGCGTCGGCGGTGTTTTCATCTATTCCATGACTGCGTTCGTACCAAAAGATATCGTACTCACCATTCTGGCTGTCGTCCTCGGCACCCAGATGCGCAGACTCCTTATACGCGCCGGTTTTCTGACGACGTAATATCGTAACCCATCCATTGACTTTCCTACGCTCATCTGCTATGATTTCCTGAATACAACCGTGATATGATCGAATAATACAATAATATAATTTAGAAAGAAGGCATCTCACGCATGATTCAGGAAATCAAACCTCACCGGTTCCGGAACGAATTTCACGTTAAAACACCGTCTCCGAACAGTTATTTTTTATATTTTCAGGATGGTTCCATCCTTCTGGAACACACCGACGCGTTAAAAATTCCGAGATTTTCAGAGTTATCTGACGGTGACGCCATCAAGGGCTACTGTGATTATCTCTTTTCCATCGACTCTGCGGAATACTATTTAATTGATGAAACCAGCGTCACGCTCTCCGAAAATGAAGTTCTGGCTCTCTATAAAACCTCGGTGATCCGCGACTTAGAGCCGCTCTGGATGGCTTTTGCCGCCGCCAATGGGGCGGAACTCCACCGTTTTTACCGCAACAATCGTTTCTGCGGCCGCTGCGGCACGAAATCCATGAAGAGCAAAAAAGAACGGGCAATCGTCTGCCCCGCCTGCGGAAACACCATTTATCCGAAGATTGCGCCGGCCGTCATCGTAGCCATCACCGACGGAGACAAGCTTCTCCTCACCAAATACGCCGGCAGAGAATACACCCGCTACGCCCTGGTAGCCGGCTACACCGAATTCGGTGAAACGCTGGAGGAAACCGTACGACGTGAAGTCATGGAAGAAGTCGGTTTAAAGGTAAAGAACATCCGCTACTACAAGAATCAGCCCTGGGCCTTCAGCGACTCCATGCTGGTAGGTTTCTTCGCCGAGCTGGATGGTTCTCCACAGATTCATCTGGATGAAACCGAGTTATCCACAGCCGTCTGGATGAAACGTGAAGATATCCCCGGCGACTACACGAATGTCAGTCTGACTCATGAGATGATTCTCCTCTTTAAAAATGGCGGAACCATTGAGCAGCGATAAAACCGCCATCTGAATACGAAAAACACAAAGGACCGTCCCGCGAATCGGGTACGGCCCTTTGCAACCTATTTAAACTTATTTACCGTAGTAAGCCTTTAAATACATTTCTTTGAGTTCACTCATCAGCGGATATCTCGGGTTTGCCCCTGTACACTGATCATCGAATGCCTGCTCTACCATAGCGTCAAGAGTATCTAAGAAGTACTTCTCATCGACTCCATAAGCCTGGATGGTTGGCTTAACGCCTACCGCTGCCTTTAATTCCGTGATCTTAACCAGGAATTTCTTGAACACTTCCGCATCATCCTTACCGGTTACGCCGCAGAAACGTCCGCATTCTGCATATCTTGCCAGAGTATGAGGATACTCATACTGCGGGAAGGTACCCATCTTGGTCGGTACTTCAGAAGCGTTGAATTCCATTACCAGATTGAGCAGTAATGCATTTGCAATACCGTGTGGCAAATGATGGAACGCGCCCAATTTATGCGCCATGGAATGGCAGATACCCAGGAATGCGTTGTTGAACGCCATACCAGCCATACAGGAAGCATCGGCCATCTTACATCTCGCCTCAACATTATCTCCCTCATTATAAGCGGTTGGCAGGTAATCAAATACATTCTTCATAGCCTTTAAAGCAAGGCCGTCTGTATAATCAGAAGCCATAACGGAAGCATAAGCTTCAATGGAGTGAACGAGAACGTCCACACCGGAAGCGCTTGTTAGACCCTTCGGCTGGCTCATCATGTTGTCAGCGTCGACAATTGCCATCTTAGGCATTAATTCGTAGTCAGCCAGCGGATATTTAACGCCTGTATCCTGGTCTGTGATAACTGCGAAAGAAGTAACCTCGGAACCTGTACCGGAAGAGGTTGGGATAGCTACGAAATAAGCCTTCTCACCCATCTTCGGGAATGTGTAGACTCTCTTGCGGATATCCATGAAACGCATCGCCATATCCTGGAAATCTACTTCCGGATGCTCATACATAACCCACATAATCTTACCTGCGTCCATAGCGGAACCACCGCCCAGAGCGATGATGGTATCTGGCTGGAATGCTCTCATAGCCTTTGCACCTGCCTGTGCGTTGGCAAGCGTCGGGTCTGGCTGTACATCGGAGAATACCGTGTATACGATGCCCATTTCGTCTAATTTATCTGTAATCGGTTTTGTATAACCGTTCATGTAAAGGAAGGAGTCTGTTACAACGAATGCTCTCTTCTTGCCATATACATCCTTTAACTCGCTCAGTGCAACAGGCATACAGCCTTTTTTGAAGTAAACCTTTTCAGGATTTCTGAACCACAGCATGTTCTCTCTCCTCTCGGCAACGGTCTTGATATTTAACAGATGTTTTACACCTACGTTTTCAGATACAGAGTTTCCGCCCCAGGAGCCACAGCCTAATGTCAGGGATGGAGTCATCTTGAAGTTGTAGATATCACCGATACCGCCATGAGAAGATGGAGTGTTGATCAGAATACGGCATGTCTTCATAGCTTCGGCATGCTTCATGATCTTCTCATGCTCATTTACATTCACATACAGGGAGGCTGTGTGGCCGTAGCCGCCGTCAGCAACCAGCTGAGCTGCTTTTGCAAGCGCGTCGTCGAAATCCTTTGCCTTATACATGGCAAGAACCGGAGACAGCTTCTCATGTGCAAATTCTTCATCTATATTAACGGAATCAACCTCGCCGATTAAGATCTTGGTCGCCTCCGGTACCTCGACACCTGCAAGCTTTGCAATGGTGTAAGCCGTCTGTCCTACAATCTTGGCATTTAAAGCGCCGTTGATGATGATAGTCTTACGAACCTTCTCAATCTCATCACCCTTTAAGAAGTAGCAACCTCTTGCCGCAAATTCTTTTCTCGCTTCATCATATACCTTTTCCAGAACGGTAACGGACTGCTCGGAAGCACAGATCATACCGTTATCAAAGGTCTTGGAATGGATAATGGAGTTTACTGCCAGCTTAATATTAGCGGTATCGTCGATGATAACCGGTGTATTGCCTGCACCTACGCCCAGGGCCGGTTTTCCTGAAGAGTAAGCAGCCTTAACCATTCCAGGGCCGCCTGTGGCCAGAATGATGTCTGCGCTTCTCATAACTTCGTTCGTTAATTCCAGTGACGGAACATCGATCCAGCTGATGATTCCCTCCGGTGCGCCGGCCTTAACAGCTGCATCCAGAACTACCTTTGCGGCAGCGATCGTAGAATTCTTAGCACGCGGATGTGGGGAAATGATAATCGCGTTTCTTGTCTTTAAAGAAATCAGTGTCTTAAAGATCGCGGTTGAAGTCGGGTTTGTTGTAGGGATAACGGCTGCTACGATACCGATCGGCTCTGCCAGCTTCTTAATTCCGTATGCCTTGTCTTCTTCAATAACACCGCAGGTCTTTGTATCTTTATAGGCATTGTAGATGTACTCAGCTGCGTAGTTGTTTTTGATAACCTTATCTTCCACAACACCCATGCCGGTTTCTTCCACTGCCATCTTGGCGAGAGGGAGTCTCATTTTATTGGCTGCACTAGCTGCTTCATAGAAGATCTTGTCCACCTGTTCCTGTGTGAAGGTTGCAAATTCTCTCTGAGCTTCTCTCATTGCTTCCATCTTTGCAACCAAAGCGTCTACATTGTCAATGATTTCCGGAACTTTTACCTGTTCTTCTTTCTTTGCCATCCTGACTTACCTCCAGTTTTTTAATAAGTTTAATAGGTTTTTTTATGTTCGATATTTTTTTAACGAACTTTGTAGTATCATTATATGTTTTCGTTAAATAATTGTCAATAATATATTTGACAAAAAAATAACAATATCACCCCCATTTTTATTCAAATCTAATAAATACTTTTATACTGATATAATTTCCAGTCTCATCCAGCTGTTTTACCAGTGATTTGCCCCCTTTCTCAGCACAGCCAGCTCCGCAACGGCCTTGTTATACTGCTCTTTATCAAAGGTCAGCTTCCCTTTCGTGATCCCGATCATGCCGGTATCCTTTAACTTCTTAACAGTTCTGTTCAAGGTCTTAATATTGATTCCCAGCTCCTCCTCCAGCTGATTCCTGGTAAATGGAACTGTAATGCTCGTCTTATTTCCCGTCATATGCTTATCGGCGTACTGTACCAGATACTCCAGAAGCAGAAAGTTCGGCGGATAGAACAGCGTCGCCCCATTCTTCGACGAAGAACGGTACAGCTTAAATGCAACCTTGCTGGCTATTAAATAAAGAAGATCAATATCTTCCTTAATCCAACGCTCAAAATCCTTCCTCGGCATCTGTAGGAGAACGCATTCCGTAATGGTCTCCAGGGTGACAGAGGTCCGCTCCTGCCCCGCCAGGATTGTTACCTCACCTACAAAGTCTATGGCCTCGTTCTTCTCAATCATATACACGTTACCGTTTTCAAATTCATTGATAGCCCGGTGGTCTCCACAGCAGACAAATGCAAAATAATCCAACTCGTAATTCTTCTGGTGGATGATCTGTCCCGGCGGGATCACCTTAATGACACTGCGGGCCTTAATATCCGGCGGCATATGTTTAATATACGCCTTAAGCTTCGGCGCTCGTTTCAGCAATTCCTCCCAATTCATGTTCCGGCTCCTTTTCCGATGTTTTCGCTTCTTTTATTATACAGCGCGAAAAAACAAATGTAAAATATTGATACCAAAAACAGAAATAAAATAATTTTCAGAATTGCTTGACAATTTTTTCGTACTATGGTATCATAATAAAGTATTTTAATGAGATTTTGATTCACATATTTTTGTAAGTCATTATTTGTTAATAATGCTTTACAAAAATATGTGATTTTTAGTTTCAGAACAAATATAATAATATTATATTAGGAGGTACCTCATGAATAAGGGTACAGTAAAATGGTTTAACAGCTCAAAGGGTTACGGCTTCATCACAAACGACGAGACAGGAGAAGAAGTTTTCGTTCATTTTTCCGGAATTATGACAGATGGTTATAAGTCTCTGGAGGATGGCCAGAAAGTTACTTTCGATACCACTCAGGGCAACCGTGGAATCCAGGCTGTTAACGTATACGCAGCTTAATCAGTTTCAGATTCTGAACTGATTCAAAAAAGGTCTGTACAGAGCAACGGGTACTTCCCGTTATCTGTACAGACCTTTTTTATTGCCTGTTTCTTCATCAAATCTCATAAAATTTAGTACTATCTTATAATTATAAAAACATTTTTCCCTATTTTTGTGCAAAATATCTCATTTGTCCTTTTTTATCTGCTTCTCTTCCGCTAGAATGAAGCTATCAAACATATCCGAAGCGGATGTTACCATTTTACCAAAAGGAGCGTAAGTGTATGAAAAAAGAAACCTTCCAGTATTCCTCCCTAAAGGAGCGGATCAAGACAGAGTACCGTGTGTACATCATAGCCTTTATCTTTATCCTGATTGCAGACAGCATCGGCCAGATTAAGATTCCTCTCGGCCCCGGAATGCTGATCCTGTTCCCGATCTTCTACTCTCTCTTCATGGGTATTTTATCAGGACCGCAGATCTTAAAGGTCATGAAAGAAAAAGAAGTAACCGCAGCGTCAAAGCTGGTAATCGTGGCGATCTGCCCCTTTATCGCAAAGCTAGGCATCAATGCAGGCGCCAGCCTTTCAACGGTTATTCAGGCCGGTCCGGCTCTCTTACTGCAGGAAATCGGCAACCTGGGAACGATCTTCCTCGCTCTGCCATTTGCACTTCTCCTCGGCTTGAAGCGTGAGGCAATCGGTGCAACGCATTCCATCAACCGGGAAACCAATCTGGCCCTGATCACAGATATGTACGGACCGGATTCACCGGAAGCCCGCGGCAGCTTATCCATCTACATAGTCGGCGGCATGATCGGAACCATTTATTTCGGATTTATGGCTACCATGGTAGCGGCTTTAAATATTTTCCACCCATACGCACTGGGAATGGCCTCCGGCGTCGGCGCCGGCATCATGATGGCGTCAGCCACGGCCAGCTTAACAGAGATTTACCCGGCTATGGCCGATAAGATTTCGGCGCTTGCCAGCACCAGTGAGACCCTTTCCGGAATCACCGGTATCTACGTTGCTATATTTATAGGAATTCCGCTCTGCAACAAGCTGTATGCG
>OJKJ01001032.1_pt1 | contig 11560 bp, 10 predicted proteins | sample 1596491 | NCBI WGS metagenome assembly OJKJ01 (sample SAMEA4350160, study PRJEB24818) | metagenome | biome: human; feature: gut; material: faeces | place: Denmark | collected 2013-09 | reverse complement strand
ACATACTTTATGTTGGCAGATGTCTATGCCTGCCTTTCCTTTTCCATTTTCTTAAGCTTTAAAATTCCGTGATAGGCGGCTACTGCTTCCGCAGCCTTTTTCGTCCTTCCGGTCCCCCGGCCGATCTCTTCCTCTCCAATGAGAGCCCGGGATTCAAAGATTTTATTGTGATCGGGCCCTTCTTCCCGCAGCAGTTCATAGGCAAGCGGTTTTTCCGTCTGACTCTGTACGATCTCCTGCAAGATAGTCTTGCTATCAAAAAAGAGCTGTTTATGCTCGATGTCGTTCATGATAAATCGAAGGATAAACTCTTTTGCATTAGCAAAACCACCGTCCAGATATATGGCGCCGATGAGCGCTTCCATGGCGTCCGATACGACTGAGGCCCTTCCGCGTCCGCCGGTCGCCTCTTCTCCCTTTCCCAGCAGTAAGTAATTTCCTAATTCAATGTCCTCGGCGCAGTAGGCGAGCGTCGGTTCGCATACGATGCTGGCGCGGATCTTCGTCAAATCCCCTTCCGGCTTATCCGGATATTTGTGATATAAAAAATCGCTGGAAACGACCTCCAGCACGGAATCACCTAAAAATTCCAGCCGCTCATTGCATTCCAGCTTGTTTAAGCGGTGTTCGTTGGCGTAGGAGCTGTGAGTCATGGCCCTTGTAAGCAGCTGCCTGTCCGAAAAACGGTAGCCAATCCGCCCTTCCAGCTCATTCAGTTTTTTGTTCATTGCGGTCCTCTTTCCTTTACTATGAAAGAAGGTGTTGCGGACAGGCGGCATAATGCCGCCCTGCAACACCCACATCTATTAATTCAGCGCGTTCTTAATCTGTTCTACCGCATCACCGACTGTAGCGATCTTCTCCGCTACCTCGGACGGTATCTCGATATCGAATTCTTCTTCGATACCCATGATGATCTGGAATACATCCAGGGAATCTGCACCTAAGTCATCTACGAATGTAGAAGCCATGGTTACCTCCTCCGGTTCAACGTTAAGTACCTCTGCGACAATATTCTGTAACTTTTCAAATTCCATCTTTTCCCTTCCTCTCTCCTATTCTTTATTTTCCTGATTTTCAGCAGTCAGGCTCTCTCTTATCTTATCATTAATCCCCTGTTCTTTAAAGGTCACGCATTGAAGAATGGAATTACACACTTCCTTTGCCTTGGAATTCCCGTGGGTTTTCACCACCAGACCGTTCAGACCGAGAAGCGGTGCTCCTCCGTACTGAGACGAATCAAAGGATTTCAGTGTCTCCTTAAGCGCTGGTTTTACAAGCAGTGCTCCAATCTTACTTCTTAAGTTCACCATCATGCCGCTCTTGACCTTACTGATCAGAGTGGCGCCTACTCCTTCGTAAAGCTTCAGGATTACGTTGCCTACAAATGCCTCGCATACGATAACATCTGCGCCGCCGTGCGGAATCTCCCTCGCCTCAATGCTTCCGATGAAGTTTATGTCCCTGCATTCCTTGAGAAGCGGAAACGTCTCCTTAACAAGTGCGTTTCCTTTCTCTTCCTCTGCCCCGATATTGACGATGGCGACCCGTGGGTTCTTCACCCCCATCACATGTTCCATGTAGATGGAGCCCATGCGTGCAAACTGTACCAGATGGGAAGCCCTGGCGTCGACATTGGCACCGCAGTCAATCAGCAGAGACGCGCCCTTTTCAGTGGGGATTAACGGCGCAAGCGGAGGTCTTTCCACGCCCTTGATTCTTCCGACAATGACCTGGCCGCCAACTAATATGGCGCCGGAACTGCCGGCTGAAACGAAGGCATCCGCTTCCTTCTTTTTCACCAGATTCATGCCAACCACAATGGAAGAGTCTTTTTTCTTTCGTATGGCATTCACCGGAGGTTCTTCCGTCTCGATTATCTCTGTTGCAGGAACAATCTGTATCTGCTCCGCCGGAAAGTTATGCTTTTTCAGCTCCTCAGCTACTGCCGGTTCCTGCCCTACCAGGAGAACGGAGATCTCCCTGTTCGCGTTCACCGCCTGCACGGCACCTGCTACCATCTCAGCCGGTGCATAATCGCCGCCCATGGCATCTACAGCTACTTTTATCATCACAATTCCCCTTTCAAGTCTGGCCTAAGATAACCTATTACATAATATACTAAATATTATTCTATAAATCAATATTAAATTTAAGAAATCGGGACTGGTGGAACATTTAATGGTACTAAGCTACCGAATGACGGGGAGAAGTATAGATATTTCACCAATGCGTTCCGTTTCCATCATAAGTTTTACTGACGGTTTGCCTGTCATGGGATCTTCAATGCCGATACCAAGAGATCCCTTTTCGGCACTGACCATGTTTAATGGTATTACCGTTCTTGTCTCCAGAGAAGTGCCGCCGGTAAGCTGTGTTAAGCTTATCTTAACCGGCACTTTATCAGTTACACTCTCATCGTTATTTAATCGATACAGATAAACAGGCCAGTCCCAGTAAAGAGGGGCTGTTCCGTCATTATACCATGTCAGCCTAACCTCCGCATTATTCCTGAGAAGAGATTTTCTGATTTCCATATGACTGATTCTATACCGGTATCCCAAAGCTTTCAGTACAGCTTCCGTCCCTTTTAAAAGCTGTCCTTCGTGGTAGGATCGGGGGATTTTAGGACCGAGAAAAGTAGTATGGGAATCTTGAAGCAGTGTAATGGTTGTTTCCAGTTCTGTACTCAAGAGCTGCTCCATAGAGATACTGCTGGTGAACTCGCCACCGACCGGAGCCTGATTCCATATCTCAGGAACTGCGCTAAGGCAGGATTCTCCCGTCTGGTCATATACGCCCCCCTGCTTAATCCATTTAAGCCATTCTTCCGTGCTGTGTGCTTCTCCTGCCATATCATTGTAAATACCGAATCCATACTGTGCGACCTCGTCAAATGGACGGCGCATTAGTATTCTTGCATTTGGAAATGCCTTGACATACGGTCTGATATAACGCTCCCGAATCTCTTTGCCTGGAATTCTGTCGATTCCTGCGTCATATTTTACGTGCCATTCTCCCCAGTGTCCAAGACTCCCCAGTTGTACATAGCTGATAAAGGTGTCATTTCCATATCGCTTTCCCATTTCCCGAACCGCTTTTTCATGGCAGGCGATAAAAATCTCATTGCGGTAGTCAGGAGAATAGCCCTGACCATAGTCCATATTATAGGTGGTACCATCCCCTCCTGTTTTTTCATACAGCCAATCGGGAATATCACGGTGTGCTTCGTCAGATGGAATATCACACAAAAACCTTAAAACTGCATGTTTTCCCTCTTCCCGCCATTTGTCCATATAATTAGATGCTTCTATTTCCTGCCAGTTGAATGCACCTTCTTCTGGTTCCAACTCTCTCCATGTTATATCAATGTATACAAGGGAACTGTCAGGATACCTGTCAGGATTATCTGCGGAAGGAGCAAAACCCATTAAGGGATTACAAACAGCATCATCTGAGGGGAGATAATCGTAAGCCATTGTTGTCTTTACAAAAAACATAAAAAATACCGCCATTCCTAAACAAAAGAAAAACAGAAATACTGCCTTTTTAGCCATGATATTCTCCGTTATACTGAATAAGGGTCACATCTTTTACGTGTTCCAGATTGCGGATTTGCTCCGCAAAGAACAAATTATCCCTTTCACAGTACACTTCTACTGCCATCTCTGTGGTCTGTCCACGAAGTGTTTTAGATTTGATGAAATATTTCATGCGACCCAACGTCCTGATTATGGCATCTCCTGTTTCATCTCGTTCATAATGAATGACTGCGATATAAATCTGTCCCTTCTGCTGTCTGTGGTAAAACAGCCAGATCATGATTGTAAGGATAGCCGCCGCTGTAAGAGCCAGGGCATACATACCAGCACCCGTTGTAATTCCCGTTGTAATTGCCCAGAACAGATACAGCAAATCCATGGGATCCTTAACAGCTGTTCTGTAACGAACAATCGACAGAGCGCCTACCATACCAAGTGAAATTACAATATTCGTGCTGATTGCAAGTGTTACCATACACGTCAGGACACACATGCCTACCAATGTAACAGCAAAGCTTCTGGAATAAATGACGCCTGCATAATATTTTTTATATACTGTATAAATAAAGCACCCCAATAGAAGGGAAGCCCCCAGTGCCATTATGATTTTAGGCACATCATACTGCGTGAAGGCTCCTGATTCCAGAACCGATTTTTTAATAAAGTCTTTAACACTCATCTTGTTCTCCTAGTCGTTCCAATATCCCCAATCGTGAAGATATCTGGTTTTCTCATAGCAAAGTACAAATTTTGAAACCGCTGTAAATTCACTGGCTGCCGGAGGCATGATTTCCCGGACAATCTGTGGAAGAAACTCGGTAAATTTTACCTCCAGAATCATTTTTCCAGGAGGCAGTACCTCCAGTGCAGGCAGATTAGCGTCGAATATATCATTATCTAAGACCGCTGCACGGACATGGCTGTCAAAGGTAAGCCGCACGGTCCCCTCATTCATGATAAATGGCTCCCTTTCGTAATCCACAATGACCCTTGGCCGCATGACATGACTGACACATTCCACATAGAATTCACGGCAAAGCGGATATTGACTGGAAAGCAAAAACGTATAATCACCGTTTATAATCATCTCTGTCTCGGTTCTTGTCAAAGGGGCCGCCTCCTTATAGATATAACTCCCCACCTTTTTCTTCCTTTCCAGCTTAATACTCTTGTCACTGCAATTATAAATGCGGATTCGATACTTTTTTCTGGCCAAAACACCCATCTCTTTTTCTTCCAGGGCACTGTTCCAGTAATCGTCGAAATACAGGCTTCGTATCATGTATCCTGTGGCACCGGCATTGGGGTCCATCTGAAGGAGGGGGATCATCCTCTGTTTTAGTACAGCCTTTTCTGGTTCACTGATCAGATATTTCCATTCGTTGCGGTAAACAGGTGCATTATTCTTCATAGACATCCTCCGCGATCGTTCCATCCGGTAGGATATAGAAGCATTTTATTCCATACTCTTTCCCCTGCTCTGTCACATAATAATCGAATGCGTACTGCTCATTGCCGGAAGAATCTCGGGCCTTTACTCTTATAAAATACTGACCGGGAGGAAGCAGATCCGTCTGCATCTCTGGCCAGATTCCTTCATATGAGGCAATCACATTCTGCATATCATATCCGGAAGCAATTTCTGCTGTATAAGTAATATTTTCGGCCTGGAAATCATAGGATACATCCCATTTCACCGTCAGTATACCATTATCTTCCACAGGTACTCCGATATAGAAGGGAAGAGGGTTTTCGAGACTCTGTAAATACCGGTCGTAATTAAACTCCACTTCGTTCGGTATTTCTTGTGCCACAAGGTCATACATTTCAGGGGACAAGGATTCATTAAGACGATCCGGCATATTCCATATATAGGATTCGGTGAGTCCACGATATTCCTTAATCATGGAAGACAGCCGCTCCTTTGACAAGTACCCTTTTAAGTCTGTAAGCGCCCGGTCAAGCTCTTCACGGAAATTGTCGGACTGAAGAAATCGCCGAAACATAATATTTCCCCAATAGTTACTGACACCACTTTCCCATGCCTGACCATCCGTTCTCCCTAATACTTCATTTTCTTTTTTTCGGAAGAATCCGTCCAAATCCCAGGAAATAAAATACCATTTTTCTGAATTTTGCGGGCTGTAGATATAAAAGTTTCGATTCTGAGTATCCACATTTCCGGTTAGAATGTGAAATGCCATCCAGTATGCCGCATTTTCCATGTCAAAGTGCTTATCCAGAAGCGATTCAGCCGATATGGAATAGTCATTAATATCGGCTAAAAGATTAATTAATTTTGTATGGTCGGTGTTTCCTTTGCATTCCAACATTTTTTCAAATGCTTTTTCATCAAAGGCAGGGTCATCCGCCTTTTTAATAGTATCTTCATAACGGTAAAATTCACAGGAATTAATTTTGTATAAATGAGCGTTAACATCCAGACCATGAGTGCGCAGGCCCTTTTTATTCAGTTGCTCCACCTGAGTGAACAGACCATAATCCTCAAACACCCCTGCCGCTCCTTCGGTCTCATCTTTTACGTAAAGGTGTACAAACTGTGTACGTAAACTCATCATCTGAGGAATACCCTTTAGTAAATCGAAGCCGAGCTTGTTGCGAAAACGCATGCCGTCAGTTTGATGTTTATTTAGATTTATAGTCTGCTGTCCTCTCCACAGACCTTTGTTATCCTTCAGTCTGATCTTGTAGTTCTTCTGGGCATTCCGGCTGGAAGTCTGGCCCCGGATCTGCACAGTCGCATTGGGAACTACGCTATCCCAGCCAACTTCACCGGAAAGAGGCCCATTTTCGTCACCAACCTGTAAAATAGCTTCTGTCTGATATCGGTCCGTTCCCATGGCATCATAATCGTAAGCAGAGTAAGAGTTGATTTCCTTCCAGGTATGGTCTGTACCTTCCGCTGAATTGCCTTTGCGTATCGTCAGATACATCGTTACAATACTGGTTTCCTCATCCGCTTCATATAATAACTCCTTATCACGAAGCTTAAAATCTTTCATATCTGTCTGCTGCTTTAAGACTGTCTTCCCAGAAGGCATTACATCAGCATTTGTCTCCATTTGCCTGTTCGTTTGACCATCTGCAGAATTACTGCCCGGAGACGCTGTACAGCCCCAAAGGTACACTGAGGCCAGACAGATAAATGTCGCCAGTTTAAGCTGTTTTCTTTTCATGTTCGACCTCCTTTCCTTCTATGTACTCTGCAATTCTTGTAAATATACCACACCTGACACTGGCGATAATTGGCTGAGTGCTTAAAATGTAATAGGACAATTTTTTCGTGAAAACTTTAAGGCGAATCCATGCAGCTATGAAAAATGCAGTGCTTCCAGCTATGAAACCGAATCCATAGTAAACCGGGTTAAAGAGAAGTGATAACAATGTAGCTGACGTAGATACCAGTGCAAAAATCCCTGTTGCAATCAAAGCTCCTTTATAATCTGTAAAATACAGAAGGATCAGCATGATTGTGTTGGCAACCGCGTAGATTCCATAACCAATGCAAAGAGTTCTGAAATATCCTTCCATAATATCATTAAACCCTAACGGGAGCTTTTCTAACAGCAGCATACCGACTGACAGCATAAGCGCTGTCATATAGAGCTGTTTTCTGGCCGTATATAAAAGCTCCTTATCAAGAACGGTAAGCATTTCTTCTTCTGCTTCCTGAATTTCCCTTATCGATCCTTTTTCGTTGAAAAGACCATAATACGTTCTGTATTTAGGATAAAAATTCACTTCGACCGAAACCACGAAATTAATTGTGGTTATCAGGATACTTAAAAAAGCAGTCAATGCCGGAACATCATGTACCGGCGCTCCGTAAAATAGTCCCTGTACCTGTTTACCGGCAGGACCCGCCCATATTATGATCAGATGGGAGAACAGCCCTATATTGGTAAAAAGGCCAGTATAGGCCAAAGGACGAAACTCATCCAGCCAGCGCAGAAAATAGAAACAGCCGGTATCACCCTGCGGAAAATATTTAAGAAGCAGAATAATATCCATCGCCATCATTAGGCCATAACCAATACATACAGCCGCTAAAAGAACCGCAGCTGATGGCTCCATATATGTTAAAAGCAATACACCAGACAGAAAGGCAGCCGCTACTGCTGCTATAAATGCCTTTAAAATACCCCGGTAATCTTTGACTGCGGTTAAATAGTTCATTGCCATCCACACAATGACCAACTCACTAAACAATAGAAAATTCAGTATGATATAAAGCAGGGAAATACCGGCTAAGCATAAGAAGATACCATACATAATCCCACCCAAAACGAGAAGGATTCCGCATACGCCGAAGAAAGAAGACAAAACAGCTTCGCTCCTCTCTTCATAAAGCATATCTGCGATGTAACGGGTAATTACCATGGAAAAGAAACTGGTGACTGTTAAGGAGGCTAATAGTGCGTACGTTACCATGCATACCAGAAGATCCTGGTCATGCTTTGCCAAACCGGCACTATTGGCAAGCATCATGATCCCCAACAGGAGAACGATACCTAAAATCATTGGCCCGGTCGTAATAATCCCAGTATAGCCATAGGCACGGAAAAGGGCGAAGATGCCTTTCTTCTTAAAGAGTCCCTTTAATTCGAATCCGATTCCAGCCATTTTTCAGCCTCCTCATAAATTAATCTGTATTTTTTCATCATCTCCTCCTTACGATAAAAAGTACGGACTCTTTGTTTTCCGGCGTTCCCCATACGGAGGCGTCGGCGCCGGCTGGCAGACATTTTTTCCATAGCAGCAGCCAGGCCTTCTCTGTGCATGGGAAGAACACAGTATCCCGCCATACCAAATTCATCACCTGCGCTCCCTTCCAGAAGCTCCCTGCAGCATCCCACTTCGGTGGTAACACAGGGGCGTCCGGCTGCGAATGATTCCAGCACAGAAAGCGGCTGTCCCTCCGAAATACTTGTAAGGATGGTAAAATCCAGCTTTTCCATGTATTTGATTACATCCACACGTCCCGTAAAAAACAGACGATCCAGTTTCATCTGGCGAACCAGTTCATAACACTCTTCTGCATAGCCTTCATCATCCACTCCTCCCATAATGTGAAGACGTACATTTGAAATTTTGGCCGACAACTCATAAAAGGCGTGGATCATTGTCTTAATATCTTTAATGGGTGCGAGTCGGACGACAGCACCGATATCGACGAAACCGTCCTCTTCTTTTAGGGGAATGGAGGAGAATCTGTCGTAATCGATACCATTGGCTATTACTGCGCATTTTTCTTTGGCAGCGCCGATTTCAATCTGTGTTTTTTGTGCATTCGAAAACAGGCTGGTAATTTTAAATGCCTTTTGATATGCTAAATCTGACAACATGTAAAAGAAACGAATCCATTGCTGTTTAAAAGATGGAATCACCCATTTCGCTCTGATGATCTCTTCTTCCCTTTCCCTTGTATAGATACCGTGCTCTGTTACAATAAATGGCGTTTTCCATACATAGTGCCCCATTGCCCCCAGAAGCCCGCCGTATCCAGTCGCAATTGAATGATAGATATCAGCTTTTGGAACCGTCCGTCCCATTAAGTATAAAACTGGGAGAAGCATGGAACGCATGGTATGAAAGGCTTCTGCAAATGCCATATAAGGATATTTTTCTATGCAGAGCCTGGTTAATATGTTTAAGAAAGCCTCACTCATGAGGAACCCTGTAGGATTCATCTGCTCTTTCTGGTATAGATGAAATAGGACTTCCCAGTCCGGCTTCCCACAGTCCATCAATTCTTTAAGCGCTTCGGTTTCCTTCTCTGAAAAAAAGTATTTGTGATTTTTTTCACCCTTTATTCTCAGAGCATCGTCCAAAAATACTTCATGAACCTCTTTCACCTGTTCCGGCAGCTCATATACAAATTTGCCCTTATCTTTCGCATGAGCGCCAATGACCCACAGTATAAACTCATGTTCCTTCATTTCCTGAATATACTGATGCATCCAGGTAGAAACGCCGCCATGCACATATGGATAGCAGCCTTCAAGTATTAAACAGATTCTCATTGTTTATTTGCTCCGTTCTATTTCTATCTCGGGTTGTGTCATATGCAGCAGGTACAGATTCCCTGTCAGATGAGTTAAATCACCACCTTTTACTTCGCCGAGAGTTCCTTCATTAACCCTTATCATCAGCCAAGCTTCGTCATAAAAACCTTCCGCTGTAATATAAAGGCAATCCTCTGTATCTAAATTCCAAAGTCCCAGAGCGGAATACCGCTCGACTGCACCACCAAGGGCGCTGCCAGTCAAATTTCGAATTTTCGGAACGGAATCATAAAGCCAGTTCAGATAATTTCCAAACGATTCCTTCAGATTTTTCCAACCAGTGGCAGCACCTCTGTCTGGATCCAGAAGATCATCAGGATGAAGAAAATGTGAGTTTACAAAGTGCATATTAAGTTCAGAAAGAGCGGCCATCATCATATAGTCGCCGATTTCACAACCGGAAATAATTCTTGGTGCTTCAATTACACCATCTTCTGCCACTTCAAATTCCTGCTCATAAGAAGACTCTCCCGGAAAGTAAATGCTGGAAATTGTTCTGATCTCAGGGAAATCCTCAGCAAGCATTCGCCGGCCTTCCGGTGATAAGATATTTGATGGCGGAACGTATACAGAGAAACTCTCAGCCGGAAAAACTCCTTTTGAGAATTCTGAAAGCTCCTGAATGGAATCATGCATTTCATCGTAACTTGTCCACGTATTGTAACCAATGTTACTTTCATACTTGAAATTATCCAAACACAGCGGCTGATGATTATACCCATGAAATCCCAGTTCACCATCCCGGTTCAGCAGCATTCCTCCGAAAAACTGATACCGTGAAACATCACTGTTGCGCGGCAGTTTTCCCGAGGTCTGATTTTCATAATTTTCTATAATAAGACCGGTATAAGCTAGGTTATACTGTTTCTGAAAGTTCAGCATATCCGGCCACCAGATGTTTGTGTAAAAGTCAGAAATATTCATATTGTAGTCCCTTCGGATATAGGTTCCGTCTCCAGATGGAACCGGAGAAGGGAAATCGTCTATATAAAAAGAGGACCCATTAATAACAGGGTAGACACAGACATCCTCCAGCAGACTATAAGAAGCAGCGTATAGGCCTCTGTATGCTTTTTCCACAAGTCCAAGATTTGCAACTACAAATTTCCCCTTCCCATAGGTGCAATCCCAAATTAAAGGCGTACCTGATCGGGATTCTTTCGCAAACACTCTGCAGTTATCCCCCACATTCAGAGTCAGAGCTGAATCATAAGCATCTGTAACCGTAAATGTGCGGCCTCCTCCAAGCAGAAATCCATCAGCAAACGAAAGCTTTTCAACAAGAGTGTTGCTATAGCCTGATTCAGTAATACCAAGTTTAGGAGAAATCAGATCAAAACAGACCTCCTTTTGAAATGGCAGAGCAAACATCATACGCCCACCATCATCTACCCAATCGCCAAGGGTCAGAATAAATTCACCAAAAACACTTAAATCAGAAATCAGAATCACTGATGTATCATAGTTAAAAAAATCAGGTATCCCACCATCCGCCATATCATACAGATCATAAGCGACACGCATATCCGTCAAAATCTGTTCGAACTGAGTAACCGCGTCCACGCTGTCGGCATGGCCGGAATGCATCACTACGAGACACGTACTGTCATCTCCCGTATCTTTACTGTTATAAATATAATCTGATGGCAAATAAGAAGAAACACTTTCATCGGAATCATACCGCACACCGCTTCTTTCTGTAAAAACGAAAAGAGCAAGTCCCAGGAAACAGAACAGCACTCCGATTAAGTGGGAGAAACGTTTATGAAAAAAATATTTCACAGTCCCGCACCTCCCTTACTCCAGAATTCCACAATACTTTTCCCCTCTGCTGTAAAATAAAGCTCTCTGTTCTGAATATCCTCCAGGATTTCTTTTACTTTATTTCCCTCCATTTGCTGTGCAAAATGCCGAATTTTCAGCAGCCAGTAC
>OJKJ01001029.1_pt1 | contig 11597 bp, 2 predicted proteins | sample 1596491 | NCBI WGS metagenome assembly OJKJ01 (sample SAMEA4350160, study PRJEB24818) | metagenome | biome: human; feature: gut; material: faeces | place: Denmark | collected 2013-09 | reverse complement strand
GTGTAATAGTGTTGTTCGGTGCGTCCGCATTGTTTCCGGCCGCAGACTGGTTCATGTCCCGTTTTTGGGGCCGCAGACATTTCCCCAGCAGCTCCAGCATCCGGTCGATCTGGATCGGTTTCGACAAGTGTCCGTTCATCCCGCTTTCCATGGATTTCTTCGTGTCCTCGTCAAAGGCGTTTGCCGTGAGGGCAATGATTGGGATGCCGCGGGCATCCGGCCGCCCGGAGGTACGGATCCTCCTGGCTGACTCCAAACCGTCCATGACCGGCATGCGGATGTCCATAAGAATCACATCGAACCATCCAGCTGCCCTGGCGCAAAACTGCTCCAGAGCTTCCCGGCCGTCAACGGCACAGGTAACCTCAAAACCGTTCATTTCCAGGATCGTCTGGGCGATCTCCCGGTTGATTTCATTGTCTTCAGCCAGCAGGACACGGCGGCCCTGAAAATTTATTAGCGGTTCCGGCTCGTCACAAATCTCCTTTGTCTCCGCCTCCCCGGCTGCGTATTCAAACGTCAGTACAAAGGAAAAACAGGACCCTTTGTCCACTTCACTGTGCACCTCCAGGGCGCCGCCCATCATCTGAACCAGCTTTCGGGAGATAGACAGTCCCAGACCGGTACCGCCACGCTGTGCGGCCGGGCCCATCCCCGCCTGCTCAAACGCGTTAAAAATTCGCTCCGTCGCTGAAGGCTCAATGCCAATCCCGGTGTCTGTGACGGAAAAGCGAAGCATTGCTCTGGGGCTGGCCTCCAACTGCTCCACCAGCACCGTAACGCCGCCATAATCAGTAAATTTAATGGCATTACCGATGATATTGACCAGCACCTGGTTGAGCCTGAGGCCGTCTGCCAGCAGCGGTCTTTCCTCCCTGTAGCCGTTCTCGAACAGCAGCGCCAGATGTTTTTCCTCCGCCTGGACACGGAACATGGATTCCAGACTTTCCAACTGCTGCGCCAGGTCGACTGCTTCATAATTAAGCTCCAGCTTCCCGCTTTCTATGCGCGACATGTCCAGTATATCGTTAATCAGGCCCAGAAGGTAGCGGTTAGATGCTTCGATCTTCTCCAGGCATTCCATCGCCTTATCCCGGTCGTTCAGCACGGTCTTGGCAATGGTGGTCATTCCACTGATGGCGTTCATCGGGGTGCGTATCTCATGGGACATGCGCGAGAGAAAATCCGTCTTCGCCTGGCTCACCGCATCCGCCTTGGACTTCATGATAAATGACGGTACGATTTTCACCAGCTCTTTTAGCAGTTTGCGTTGTTCCTTTGTCCACCGGTAATTCTCCCGGTTGATCTCAAAGCTCATGGAACCGGCGTACTCGCCATAGTTCCAGATGCCCGCATGCAGACAGGAGGCGATGTGGGAAATCCCCTCACGCACATTGTGATCCGCCAGTCCGTCCTCATCGTACATGGCGGCGCAAATCTCAAAATCCTCATCGGAAACGTAAAAGTCCTCCCCCAGCTGCAAATCCGTATAATTCCGCGCCCACTGGTAAGAAAAACGGTAGGTCAAAAAGGCCCGGTCTGCCTCGATGATCGACACACGGTCAAAATGGTAGGTCCTGCCTATGCGCGAAAGCAGGAGATACACGGCATCGTTTAAGTTCTTCGCCTTGCCCAGTAAATCCAGGGCAAAGGAGACAAGCTCCTCCCCCCGGCCCGCGTTCTCCGGTTCAGTGGGGTCTATGAAAGGCCTGTCCGCCTCCTGTAACAGTGCCGGAAGTGCCTCCAGCTCCGCGGATGTATCCATAAAACAGGCGGCGTAGCCTTTGCTGTTGCCCTTCACATAATCCAGCGCGCGCTCTGCGCTCCGGTAAAGGGTATGGTATTCCTCTGCCTCCTCGATAGTGCACATTCCAATGCTGGCAGAAATTTTGATGTCCTGCTCCGAGTTTACGAGGATACCGTTCACCAGGCCGGCAATCCGCGGGCCCAGGACCTTCGCCTGCTCCCGGCCGCAATGTTTGAGAAAGACCATAAATTCGTCGCGGCCCAGGCAGATTTGTATATTCCCCTCTCCGGTCTCCGCCCGCAGGATATCCGCCACCTCCTGGAGAATGCCCTCTGCAAAGATCTCCCCCTCCTTCTGGCTGATATCCTCAAAATCATCCATATCCAACAGCATCAGGGCACAATTCTCCCCCGGCCCTCTCTCGTGCTCCAAATAGTCCTGGATCAGGCTGAGGCCGCTCTCCTTTTTATACAGCCCGGTCAGGCTGTCCTTTGAGCGGGCGGCTTCCAGGGCCGCCTCCATTTCCTTCTGCTGTGTAATATCCTCCACAATCCCCACAACAAAACGCGGGGATCCATCGTCGTCTCGGATGATCACAGACAGGGTCTCCCGGCACCAATACTGGCCGGACAGCCCGCGGAACACACAGGTAGCGGTCCTCTCCCCCTGGTGGATGCGCTGGTACATTTCGTAGAAAACAGGATGGTACTCCCTGTCCACCTGTTCCATGGCAAAGCTCTGAGGCATATTCCCATAGTACGCCCGGCAATGGTAGATCTCACAGGTCCGTTCCGGCACTGTGCACTCCCCGGTCCGGGGATTATAATAGAATTCGCAGGTAGTCGTATTCTCCAGAGCCATATGGAGGATCTCGTTGCTTGCCTCCACCTGGGCCGCAAGCTTCCGGTTACGCAGCTCCGCCTTTTTCCGGGCATCTACATCCAGAAATACGCTCTGAATCACCGTTTCTCCCCCATCGTCAACCACCACCTCGGCGCTTCCCACGATCCACAGTGACGTGCCGTCCTTCCGCTGAAACCGGTATTCGTAATTAGACTTGTCCCCCGGCCGGAGAAGTCCCGCAGACTTTCCGAGCACGCGATCCCGATCCTCATCGGCCACCAGAGCAGCCAAATCCCAGTCCTTCTTTGCCCAGAACGCCTCCGGCTCGTATCCGAAGATGCGTATCGCCTCCCGGTTCGCCCGTTTGAAGACCACATGCCGCCCCGTCAGCCGATAGTGGACGATGCCGCAGAGCATGGACTGAAACAGACGGTCATACTGCTGTGCCTGTCGTTCCTGCTCCCGGGCCTGCTGTTTTAGCTGTTCCCGGGCCTCCACCTCCGCTGTGATATCCCGGATCACGCTGATACAGATATTGCGCCCATCCACAGACCTGCCCTTTCTGCCTATATCGTTGACCCAGATATAGCTCCCATCCTTTTTGCCCATCCGGTATTTGACCTCATAGTCCAGTTCCTGGCTGAAGGCCTCCTCCACTGCCCGCTCCACCCGTTCCCGGTCGTCCGGATGCATACAGTTGATCACCCGGCCATCGATGGCCTCCACAAACTCCCGATAGGTATAGCCCAGGTACGCCAGCATATCGTCGTTGACGTAATAAAGTGGGAAGTCCGGTTCCAGATATCCCCCCATCATGCCGCCGGGTATGCTCTTTCCCAGAATATCGATGGCCTTGTTGCCCAGCTGGCGCTCCAGCTCCCCGCGGTCCAGCGTAGACGCAGGAAAAAATTCTTCGTCCGTCCGGTCTGGTCCGGCAGGACACGAAAGGCCGGCTGTTTTGTATGCGGAGATATCCCGGCAGGCCACAAGGCAGGCCTCCTGGTGAACCAATGCGCTCTCCAGATTTTCCACAGACATGGACAGTGCTTCCTGGACCCGGTTCTTGAGCAGAAATACGGACATCAGCTGTCCAATAAAAACCAGCGCGTTAATTTGCTCCTTTGTCCACAGGCGGCGGACCTTGCAGTCGTCGAAGCCTACAAAGCCATGGAATACGCCTTTCTCCCGTATGGCAAACTGCAGGGTGGAGAGCACACCCCTGTTTTCCATGTCCAGGCTGTCCTTTTTGTTCAGCCTGGGGATATTCTGGCAGTAAAAGAGACCGTCATCGCCAAAATAATCGCGGTAGTCCTGCCCGGCCCTGCGGTACGGCAGGTTCTGCAGGGCCTCCGCCTGGGGTGAAATGCCCCCGGTACACCACTCAAAGGTGTTGCTGCAATCTTTCCCCTCGTTGCAGCTCTCAAAAATATAAACCCGGCTGACGCCGAACATCCCACCGATCAGGGCGAGAATCGTCTCCACTGCCCGTGAGAAATCCTTTATACTGTACAGGATATCAAAGCTTCTCAGTACCAGATGGGGCAAATTCCACTGATCGGACTGGTTAGACTCGATTTTGGTACGCCGGTCCGAAAGCTGTTCCAGTGTTTCGCTGCTCAGACTATCCTCCATGCCCTCACAGTAACGCACGCAGCGGTTCTTGCCCGATGCCTTGGCTCGGTAGAGCGCGCGGTCGGCCCGCTTGAACAGTTCCTGGAAGGTCATACTCTCGCCTGTTTGGCAGGCCAGGCCGATGCTGCAGGAAAAAGCCAGCCCGTTAAGATGTTCCCCGGACACATCACGCCCCACGCCAATGATTTCCCCGGCGCGGCGGTCGGCGGCCGGTTCACTGCGCACATTGGGCACATAAATAAGAAACTCGTCGCCTCCGATTCGTCCGATCACAGCCGTTTCGCCGAACAGGGCCGACAGCTTTGCCGACAGCTCCACCAGGACAGCATCACCGAACATGTGGCCGCAGCGGTCATTGATGCATTTAAAGTCGTCTATATCCAGCACCATCAGTGCGGATAAGTCTCCCCTGCCGCATTCCGCCAGGTATGCCTCCACCCTGCTCTGGGCAGCCCTTTTATTGTAGAGTCCGGTCAGCGCATCCCGGGATACCTGATTTTCCAGCTCCGCGGTGGTCCGCTTCTGATCATCGATATCGACGATAACCCCCACAGCCTTGAAGGGCTTTCCGTCCAGGTCAAACTGTGCGGTTGAACGCACCTGGCGCCATCGGTACACCCCCTCCGAATCGATCAGACGAAGCTCCGCTTCCTTGTACGCAACCCCGGCAATCATGGCCTCCATCAGGGATATGAGGCCCTCCACGTCATCCGGGTGGAAATGCAGAGCCTTAGAAAGCGTCTCACGCACATTGGTCTTAACCGGGGTATAGCCGTACTGCTGCTCCCAGTTCGGCGACAGATAGAGCTCATCCCGGACCATATCCCATTCGAAAATGATGTCGTTGGTCTGCGACATTATGATATTATGACGTTCCAGGGACAGGCGCAATTTCTCCTCCGCCTGCCGCGGCTGGGTAACATCCAACAGGATACCGTACATGACCTCCGTCCCATTCTCTTTCACAATCATGTTGCGGCTGGAAATCCAGACAATATGGCCATCCTTTGCCACCAGACGGTACTCCAGATCCATCAGGTTCCCGGCTTCCCGCTGCTCCCGGAACTGCCGAACCACCTTTTCGCGGTCCGCGGGGCAGATCAGACTGAGCAGCCGGTTCTGGAAGCAATCCAGGATCTCCTCCTTTGAATAGCCAAGGAGATCTACGAGGCTGCGGCTGGCCTGGATAATCGTAAAATACTGATCGCAGCGGCTCTTCTGGATGCCGCCCAGCAGCTGGTCTGTCAGCGGGTCCGCAGCCGTTGTTCTATAGTAAAAGCTGTCCCAGGCCGTATCGTCTCCCTCCTTGTGCCAGATGAGCAGCACCCTGCGCAGACGGGGATTTTCCAGATTAATTCTCAGCAGCGTAAACCGGCACCAGACGTAGGCACCGGTTCCCTGGTCAAGGATGCGGTATCTCCATTCCCGGCAGGTCTCTCCCTCGTTGAAAAAATCCTGTATGTAGTGCTCTGGCAGACCCAGAACTTCATTCCGGTCCTCCGGGTGAACCGAGGTATCCGCGAAATTGCGGATGGACTCTTCAAAGCTGTTTCCTGAGCGCAGGGCAGAAAAATCCTGGTCCTGTTGATATACCAGGTAGTAGAAGCCCGTATGCAGATCCACCTCCATGACGGTGGAATTTAGATGGCGGAGCAGGGCAAAGTACCTCAGCTGGCTCTGTTCCAGCATATTCTCACCGTTATCCCAGACCGGAACCTCGGCAACCGGCTCCGTCCTTCTGCTGGTCTCCGCCAGCCCGTCCGTGTACTCTTCAGCCAGCTGCAAAAAGGGAATCCGCACATTCTTAAAGCACTCCAGAAGCCTGGGGGAAAAGGCTCCGCACTCGCCGTTCAGAATCATACTGAATGCCTTATTGGACGGTATGGCTTTTTTATACACGCGGTCAGCAGTCAACGCGTCAAAGCAGTCAGCGATCGCCACTACCTGGGCGCAAATCGGTATGCTGTTTCCTTTCAATCCGTCGGGATATCCCGTGCCATCCCAGCGCTCGTGGTGATACCGGCAGATCTGGTAGGCATACTGCAGATACTCCTGGTCCTGTAGACGGTCTAATCCGGAGAGGATCTCGCAGCCTTTCAGCGTATGTGTCTTCATGACCTCGAATTCCTCCCTGGTCAGCCTGCCGGGTTTATTCAGGAGGCTGTCAGATATGGCAATCTTCCCAATATCGTGCATGGACGAGGATTCCGTAATCAGGCGGATCTTGTGCGGAGTCAGATTGTACTCCTGATAGTTCCTGGCCACATCCTCCAGCAGGATTTTCGTAAACATGCGGATGCGCTGAATGTGCTGGCCGGTTTCCAGACTCCGGTACTCGATCACCGACGAGAGCATATCAATTACCGCAGCGTTGGACTCCCGCACCTGGGCGGACTTCTCCTCCACCAGCGTCTCCAGATTACGGCGGTAGCGCCCCAGCTCAATGATATTATTGACTCTGCTCTTGACCACCTCCGGTTCAAACGGCTTGGCAATGATATCAGAGGCCCCCATCTCAAACACCTTCACCCGGTTGTCCGTGCTGTCCTCTGCGGTGATCACCACCACCGGCGCATGGTACAGAATCCGTTCCTGCCGCATCTCGTCCAGGACCTCGTAGCCGTCTTTAAGCGGCATGAGCAGATCCAGAAGCACGACAGCGATAGAATCCCTGTACTGTCTGAGCAGCAGCAGCGCATGCTCTCCATTCTCTGCTTCCAGCAAATTATAATCTTCCTCAAAAAGGTTACGCAGAATCGCACGGTTGATATCCGCATCATCTGCAATTAAAATCGTTTCCTGCTTCGCCAATTTTTCATCCCCTTCCCACTTTTACCTTGTCCATAATAGTTTCTTTAAATATAGTCCATATTTATCAAAAAGACAAGTCTGCCGAACCCTCTATTCAAAACATTAATATATCCAGAGGCTTCCTGGTTTATAATTCGACATTTTCTATTGTAACCTTTGCGGAAGTATACTATAATAGGGTGGAGTTGTAGGCCATAGAAAGCTTACGGCGGTCAGAGCCGTTGAGAACGGTTCGCCTGACAGAGGGAGTAAGTGCTAATGGACGTTCAGAAAAAGAATGTAAAGGAAATGGGATTGGCGTTTATTTGCATATTGGCAGTCAGTATATCTATATTCAGTATTTTTTCTACCTATCTGTTGCGTAAAACGGCTGCCATGATCTACGAACACCCTTATACCGTTTCCAACGAAGCCAGAGCAATGCGGTCGCGTCTTTTGGATATGAAGAGTTTTCTTCCCAACCTGGTCGCCGATCCGACAACCGATATTAACGAGGTGCGTCAAACGCTGGAAGGCCGGTATTCCATGCAGTATGCGGCCATCGAAATCATTACTGGGCAGTATCTGGGGCCGACAGAGGACGCTGAACGTCTGTTGGCTGCCATGCAGGATCTGGAAAGCACGCAGAATCGCGAACTGCCCGTCATTTTACTAATGGGACGGGAGGACCTTGCCAAGTATGCAGCAGATTATATTTATCCCAAATACGACGCGGTAAGCGAGTCGCTGGATACCATTATTTCTTTCGCAGACAGCAAAATCCAGAATTTGGAGAGCCGTGCGGCGGAGACTGCAGCCGCAGCTATCGTTTCATCTGTGATACTTACTATTTTCCTTCCCACTTTTTTTCTGATTGTCTTTTGGAGGGAGCGGAAAAACATCCGTGAGATTCAATACCGCGAGCATTTGTTTGATATTCTTTCCTCTAATGTAGATGAAGTGTTCATGATCTATAATCAGGGACAAAATACGCTGGAGTATGTCAGCGCCAACTGCCAGCGTGTTCTTGGCATCAACGGATCCGCAGTTATGGAAAATACAGACGTACTGAGGCAGCAGGTTGCGGATGAAGACCAGGAAGTTTTTACAGCGTTTACCATGTGGACAGGTACAACAGGCAAGAAAAATACAGACGTACGTATGCATTCCTTCTCCGGGCAGACCCGCTGGATAAAAATTCAGAGCCATCCTGAAATTGTTAGCGGGAAAGTTACACGGTATATTGTATCATTCTATGATCAGACAGAGGACATCCTAAAAGAACAGGCGCTAAAGGACGCATTGGTCAATGCGCAGAATGCCAATACTGCGAAGCAGAATTTTCTTTCCCGCATGAGCCACGAGATCCGCACTCCCATGAACGCCATTATTGGCATGACCACCATTGCGGGCGCCTACATAGAAGACCGGAAACGTGTGGAAGACTGTCTGGAGAAAATCGGTTACTCCTCCAAACACTTAATGTCTCTTATCAACGACGTTTTGGACATGTCCAAAATCGATGAAGGTAAGATAACCATTGCCCATGAAATCTTTAATCTGGAAAGCATAGCGGAATCCATCACCTCTATCTTCTATCCCCAGGCCATGGAAAAAGGCATCGATTTTTCCATGCCATTAATAGACATTACCGATACGGTACTGATCGGCGACTCTCTGCGGCTGAACCAGATTTTAATCAATCTTCTCTCAAATGCGCTCAAGTTCACACCGGCCGGAGGCGCTATCCGTGTAGAGATTCAGCAGCTTCAAAAGAAAAATGAGCAGGTGCGTCTGCGATTTACGGTCAGCGATACCGGAATCGGTATGAGCGCTGAATTTTTAGACCGGCTTTATCTGCCCTTTGAGCAGGAGAGCGCCACAACGAGCCGGAGATTTGGCGGCACAGGCCTGGGAATGTCCATTTGCAAAAATTTGGTTACGCTGATGGGAGGCACTATCTCGGTTAAAAGCGAACTGAAAAAGGGCAGCACATTTGTTGTAGAACTGGATTTTGACACCTCTAAGACAACCGGAGAGCTTTTTTCCTGCCACCATCAGGCATTGGATTCTCTCAAGGTACTTATAGCTGACGACGACCGGGATTGCTGTATACATACCGCACTTTTGCTTGAGAATCTGGGGATTCTCTCACGCTGGGTGCTGACAGGTGCAGAGTGTGTAGATGAGGTTTTGGCTGCCCATAAAATCGGGGAAGAATACGATGTGTGTCTGATTGACTGGAAAATGCCTGATATGGACGGAATTGAAGTCACCCGGCAGGTTCGGGAATATGTCGGACCCGACACCACGATTATCATTATTACTGCTTACGACTGGACAGCGATTGAACAGAGCGCCCGGGAGGCCGGCGCTAACGCGTTCCTCTCCAAACCTATTTTTGGCTCTACCCTTTATAACACGCTTCTTGCCGTAACTGGAATCGAGAGAACACTCAAGAGTCATGAAAATATCAGCCCTAATCTGGCGCTGGAGGGCCGCCGTGTGCTGCTGGCAGAAGACAACGAACTTAATCGGGAAATCGCCGTGGAACTGTTGAAATTGGCAGGCATAGAGACCGACTGTGCAGGCAATGGTCAAGAGGCACTGGAGCAATTTCTCGTCAAAGGGGAGGAATATGATCTTATTCTGATGGATATACAGATGCCTGTTATGGACGGCTATCAGGCTGCAAAAGCAATCCGCCAATCAGGTCATCCCAAGGCTAAAATCATCCCAATCATCGCTATGACAGCAGATGCTTTCCATGAGGATATCGTAAAAGCGGGTGAGGCTGGTATGAACGGTCACCTGGCAAAGCCGATTGATTCGGTCAGACTCTACCAGGTAATTGAAGCTTCCATTGCCGCGCCAATGTAATTCGCCCAAATTAAAGTTATCTTATTTTTAGAAACACAAAATCCATCAGTCTCAAATTGAGTTCTGATGGATTTTTTTGCTCTTTCGTTTATGTACAACTGCGTTTACGCAATTAAACATCTTATTAATTCTTTTATTTTCTTCAGGAAACCAAATTCTGCACGATCATGGTTATCCGTATTTCACCAAAATTTCCACACGGCCATAATACTGCGCAGGGTACTGGACTGCCAGATCATCCAACAGGTATTCCCCATAGGCGTTCCCGTTTACCTCGAAGCCCTGCGCCCGGATTAATTCCAACAGCCGATAAATGTCCAGAGTGTCCCGTGATTCGCTTCTGCCATAAATCACAGCATAGGTTCCTGCCGGTTTCCACGCATTTCCCCGCCTGCCCGTCTTAAAGTAGTATTGATAGACGGGAGGCGCATTGCTGGATAGGAGCGCTTCCCTGGTAACCATCACGCCCATGGGATACCCCAGGTTGATTCCGTGGCTTCCAGCGTACTCGTAGGCGCCAATTTCCGCCTCGTCCTCATCCCGGGCAGCAGGAAACGGGGGACAGAGAAAAATACGTTCCCGCTTCCGCTCCGCCACTGTGAATTCATTTTCACCGTGGCGAAGCGCTTCCCTGGCCATATCGGCATACTGCCTCATGATCTCGCTGGTCTCCCGCAGCCTCGCAATCTCCGCCTGGATATGTCCCTCCTGTTCCGCAAAGAGAGACAGCATTTCCTCTGGTGTCCGTCCGGCGGAGTAGCGCCGGATGTCCTCTATGCCTACTCCCAGCAACCGCAGACCGCCAATTAGATAGGCGGAACCAAGTTGACGCCGGGTATAGTAGCGATACCCGTTTTCCCCTCGTATCTCCGGCTTTAGGAGACCGATCCGGTCATAGAACCTCAAATTATCCCGGTTGATTCCCGTGAGTTTGGAAAATTCAAGAATAGAAAGCTGTTTTTTCTGGTTCATAAGCACCTCACAGAAAGTTCATAATTTTATCATTGACATTGAAGCGACTTCAAGGATTATGATACTCTTTGCCGAGAAAAATTGCAAGACTTGTAAAGGAGGTTCCTATGAATTATTTGAAACAGTTTCTCTTGCGTCACAAGGGCAAAACGGCTCTGGCCGTGCTGCTCCTGCTGGGCCAGGTGATGGGTACCCTGCTCATCCCCACTCTGGTGGCTGACATCGTCGACCACGGCATTCTCCAGGGCGATATGGGAGCAGTCTTAAGGATTGGAATATGGATGCTGGCAGTTACCATACTTTCCACAGGCATCGCGGCATGGGGCAGCTGGGCTACCAGCGATCTCGCCTCCCTGTTTGGATTTGAGATGCGCTCCATGCTCCTGCAAAAAAGCCAGACACTCTCTCTTCAGCAGTTCGATTCTGTGGGCATTTCTTCCATGATTACCCGCACCACCTCTGACATCATCAACCTTCAGCGGACCATGGGCATGATGCTCCAGATGGTGGTACCCGCACCGATCCTGGTGGTGGTCAGCATCGTTATGACCATCAGGGTCAGCCCTCTCATGGCGTTAATCCAGCTGGTTTTCATGGCAGTGCTGCTGGTATTGACCGCTGTGATCCTCAAAAAGTCGGGTGCTCTCTCCCACAGTATCCAGGCCCGGCTGGACCGCATCAACCAAGTGGTACGTGAGACCGTCACCGGTGTACGCGTCATCCGGGCCTTTGG
>OJKJ01001023.1_pt1 | contig 11640 bp, 7 predicted proteins | sample 1596491 | NCBI WGS metagenome assembly OJKJ01 (sample SAMEA4350160, study PRJEB24818) | metagenome | biome: human; feature: gut; material: faeces | place: Denmark | collected 2013-09 | reverse complement strand
ACGTAAAAGCATTTATATTATTATCTTATTATTCATAATATTAATGCTTGCGATCCTGTTTGGCGCTTTTCGTACCTCCAGTATCGGCCCTGATTTAGATAAACCGCTAACCTCAGAAGAAGTCGCCAAATTATTGCCAAGAGGGCAAGAACTGGCAACCGCTGGGGATTGCTTTGGTTGCCACTCATTACCTGAAGGGCCATTGGCTGCGGGGGGGCGTGCTATCGGAACCCCTTTTGGTACCATTTACTCCACGAATATAACGCCTGATAAACAATTTGGTATTGGTAACTATACCCGCGCTGATTTCCATCGTGCGTTGAAAGACGGAATTGGCAAAGAAAGAGGTAATCTCTACCCTGCGATGCCGTTTGTATTTACCCATATGACCACATCGGAAGATATTGATGCACTATATGCTTATGTGATGTCGCTTCCACCAATGGCCGTGCCAAACAAAGAAAATACAGGTGTCTTTGTCCTACCCGTTCGTCCATTTATGAACTTCTGGACTTTGCTCAATTTTCCTAAACAAAATGCACCCCACGACCCGCAACGCTCTGCAGAATGGAACCGTGGCGCGTATATTGTCGAAGGTTTGGCACACTGCGGTGCTTGCCACTCACCACGTAACTTAATGATGGGTGTCGAGTTTTCACGGTCACTTCAAGGGGGTGAAGAAGCGGGTTTAGCGATCCCTGATATCACAGCAGAAGCGCTTTCCAAACATGGCTACGATACCGCCTCTTTGAGCCAATTTTTACTGACGGGCAATGCCCCACAAGGCTCTGCATTTGCAGATATGAGCACAGTGACTCATTTTTCTACTAGTCAGATGAAAAAAAGCGATGTTGATGACATGGCGATTTATTTGATGACCGATAAACAAGGAAAAATACTCGGAGCCAAAGCCCCACCAGCGCCATTACCGGAAGCAAACTCACCAGAAGTGGGTGATGTTAGTCAAATCATGGAAACTGGTCGCCTGATGTATATGTCTACGTGTGCAGGTTGCCACGGGATCACCGGAGAAGGTGTACCAAATGGCATTCCAGCGTTAAAAGGTAATGCCATCCTAGCCATGGACAGCCCTGAAACCTTTATCAGTGTGGTATTAACCGGTATTCCAACCACCACCTTCCCGTACGGGCAGCGTATGTATGCAATGCCAAGTTTTGCCGATGATTTAACACCACAAGAAATGGCAGATTTAATTTCATGGGCGCGCGCTGAGTGGGGAGGACAAGGTAAACCCGTCACCGCCGAACAAGTTGAAAAACTGAAAAAGGCGGCTCAGTAATCATTCGTCGCTTCTCTTCAAATGACTTATTTATTGAAGGGAAGCGACATTATTATTTTCATTACAATATTTGAGTAAAATCCCCATTAATTTTATTGTTATCTAAAAGCCTATCTTGAGTTAATCCCACAAGCAGAGAAAACGACAGCCCACATTCTAATTATTTGGAATATATCAACTGGATTTCCTTTCACATTACCTCACTCAAACATTCACACAACTCATGGGTATTTTTCAATATTAACCTTTATTAATAAGCACTTACTATATACATAACGAAAATTTAGCTTAGCACATACAGTCACAATTCAAATTAATAACCTATGTTATAGTTAACATACAAATAATAACATTAAATTATCATTTATTGTGATTAGCAATGTGAAAGGAAAGTATATGCAACTAAATATCAATGGAAGATGGGTTGAACTAAGTAATATTTCTCCATCAACACCGCTTCTTTACGTATTACGTAATGATTTAAAGCTCAACGGCCCCAAATATGGCTGTGGCTTAGGCGAATGTGGTGCTTGTAGTGTACTTATCGATGGTAAAGTCGTTCGCTCTTGTTCAACACCTATATCGACAGTAGAAAATAGAAAAATTACGACATTAGAAGGTATTAGTGATGCTGATACACTCCATCCTGTGCAACAAGGATTTATTGATGAGCAAGCAGCACAATGTGGTTATTGTACGAATGGCATGATAATGACATTGGTTGCTCTGTTTAAACGTAACCCTAATGCAAGTGAAGAAGAAATAAAAAAAGAGCTCGCTTTTAATTTATGCCGTTGTGGAACCCATGTAGAAATATTAAAAGCAGCTAAAAAAGCTAAAATAATCATCGCACAAGGTGGTAAAGCATGAGTATTTTAGATATCACTCGACGCCGTATGCTGCAAGCTGGTGGGCTCATCGTTGTCAGTAACATGTTGCCTTCTATTTCATTTGCAACAGAAAAAACACCAACCAAGAATGCCGCTATCCCTTTAAATTATGTCGATAGTTTTATTGCTCTTGCTGCAGATGGTTCGGTGACTGCATTTAATGGCCATGTGGATTTAGGTACAGGAATTCGTACCTCGCTCGCACAAATTGTCGCTGATGAAATTGGTGTCTCTTTTGAATCGGTAACAATGATACTTGGGGATCCGCAAAGCACACCAGATCAAGGACCGACTATCGCCAGTGCGACCATTCAAGTCACTTCTATCCCTTTACGCCATGCCGCAGCTCAAGTTCGTATGAAGCTAACATCTCTTGCTGCAAAAGCGTTAAATGAGCCTGGGGAAGCTGTTCGAGCAGAGCATGGATATGTTTTTGTCACTGCCGAACCTGAACGCCGTTTGAGTTATGCGCAATTGGCGAAAGGACAAGATCTCCATTTTGAATTAGATGAAAACGTAACCTTAAAACCTATTTCTGAGGCTGTTTATGTCGGAAAGCCGATTCAACGCGTAGATATTCGCGCTAAAGTAACGGGTGAATTGACTTGGGTACATGATATGCGAGTACCCAATATGTTACATGGCAGAGTTATTCGCCCTCCTTATGCAGGTGCAGATAGTAGCGCGCCGCTTGGGAATAGTTTGCTTTCCATTGATGAAAGTTCGATTGCCCACCTGCAAGGCGTGGTAAAAGTTGTACGCATTAATGACTTTGTTGGTGTCGTTGCAGAACGAGAAGAACAAGCGATAGACGCTATGCGTCAGTTAAAAGTTCAATGGAAAGAATGGCAAGGATTACCCGATTTAACCCTCGATAAGCTCCATGACACCCTTGATGCATTACCCAGCCAAGATAGGGTATTACGAGATGATGGCGATGTTGACAGCGCCTTAGCAAATTTACATAAAACCGTGAATGCTGACTATGTTTGGCCATACCATTTACATGCATCAATTGGGCCATCTTGCGCTATCGCTGATGTCCGTGCCGATAAAGTAGACGTCTGGTCAGGCACACAAAACCCTCATGACCTACGAAAAGATTTAGCACTACAACTCGATAGAGACCTATATCAAATACATATTCATCGCATGGAAGCATCAGGGTGCTATGGGCGCAACTGTGCTGATGACGTGGCTGCCGATGCTGTTTTACTGTCTCAAGCGACAGGCCTACCTGTGCGAGTGCAATTAATGCGAGAACAAGAAGCGGGTTGGGAGCCAAAAGGCACAGGGCAATTGATTAAAATTCGAGGAGGAGTTGATCAAAATAATGATGTCTGCGCTTACGAACTCAGTACTCGTTATCCATCAAATAACGCCGCTACTTTATCGTTGATTTTAACTGGGAAAAAAGAAAACAAACCAGATATTCAACAGATGGGGGACCGCACTGCTATCCCTCAATATCTATACCCACATATGCGTGTTATTGCTAAAGATACCGCACCTGTTGTTAGGGCATCTTGGATGCGTGGAGTTTCAGCGCTCCCGAATGTATTTGCCCATGAATCTTGGATTGATGAAATTGCTTATTTAGCACAGCAAGACCCTATCGCATATCGCTTGAAATATTTAGATGATCCTCGAGCTATCGCTTTAATTAATGCTGTGAAAAAACAGGCAAATTGGGTTGATGGACCAATGCATCAAAAACCATCCCCTGTAACCGAAGAAATTGTGAATGGTCGAGGCTTTGCATGGGCGCGTTATTTTCACAGTAAATTCCCGGGGTTTGGTGCCGCATGGGCAGCTTGGGTTTGTGACTTAACCGTTAATCGTCGTACAGGGCAAGTGCTTATCAAAAAAGTCTATGTCGCTCATGATTGTGGACAAATAGTTAACCCAGATGGCGTTAAACACCAAGTCCATGGAAACATTATTCAATCCTGTAGCCGAGTATTAAAAGAGTTTGCCACCTTTGATAAATCAGGCACAACCTCACTTGAATGGGGGGGATACCCTATTCTACGTTTCGATGAGTTACCCGAAATTGACATTCAATTAATGGAATATCCCAATGAACCCCCTATGGGAGCGGGTGAACCTGCATCGGTACCAAGCGCTGCCGCGGTAGCAAATGCGTTATTTGATGCATTAGGTGTGCGTATGCGGGAAGCTCCATTTACCCCTGAACGTATTCTGCGAGCAGTAAATATGGCAGCCAAAAACCAAGGAGTGGCTCATGAGTAAAGCAAAAAAACTATTTGGCTATAGTGCGCTTGCTATCATTATTATTGCGGTGGGGGGACTCGCTCTGAGTTGGCAATCTGCCATTGAGCCATTACACACTAATTCGACACAAAGTTTTACTGATGCTCAAATTGCCCACGGTGAAAAATTAGCGGCACTAGGTGATTGTGCTGTTTGCCATACACGGCCTGGCGGTGAGAAAAATACCGGGGGCTTCGCAATGGAGATCCCCTTTGGCACGATTTACACCACAAATATAACACCGGATATAGAAACAGGAATTGGCAGCTGGTCATATGAAGCGTTTGAACGGGCTATGCGTTATGGTGTTGATCGTGAAGGGAATTATTTATACCCTGCATTCCCTTATACCGCATTTACTCATACTTCCGACGATGATTTATATGACCTCTATGCATGGTTAATGAGCCAAAAACCCGTTCGTTATCAACCCCCAAAGACATCGTTGAACTTCCCCTTTAATATTCGCCAAGGAATTTGGGCATGGAACCAGCTCTATTTAACCACTGGGTCATTAAAACCAGATAGTTCACAAACTGATGAGTGGAACCGAGGTGCATACCTTACCGAAGGACTCGGCCATTGCAGCGCTTGCCACTCTCCACGTGATATTTTATTTGGCGAAAAAGGCGGAGATAGCCACTTGATGGGCGGAGATGCTGAAGGGTGGAGTGCACCAGCGCTGCGAGGTAACCAATCTTCACCTGTTGCATGGAGCCATCAGGACATGGCGGAGTTTTTGCGTAGCGGGTTCTCAGCTAACCATGGCGTTGCAGCAGGCCCGATGGCGCCTGTCATTAGAGAAGGAACCTCTCAACTAACCGAAGAAGATAGACAAGCTATTGCTACCTATTTGACTTCTGAAGTTGATCATCCGCAAGTCACATCGCAAGCCGTAGCAATCGTACAGCAAACAGAAGATAAAATTGAACCACTCTCTACTGAAGGGGCAAGGTTATATTCAGGGGCTTGTATGGCATGCCACGCCCAAACGAAAGGTGCGCAAATGTCAGGTATACGCCCCGCTTTAGCCTTAAATACAAATCTTTATGCAGATACACCAGATAATGCCATTCGCGTTGTATTAAATGGAATAGAGTATGAGGCAACAGATGGGCTCGGTAGCATGCCTGCTTTTCGTCATAATTTAAGTGATAAGCAAATAGCTGTACTCTTAAATTACCTAAGAACAACGTTTACCGACAAATCGCCATGGCCTGATTTGGAACAACAAGTTAGCCAGCTACGCGCGGAAACAGCAGCTAAATAATCCGTTTTATCTTTAGCGCAAATAACGGTTATATCTATGTCCCCTTATTTGCGCTATTTATTTCTACTCAACAATATTTCAGACCATTTATCACCAAACATGCATTGTCCCTGTGATAATCACGTCATACTATAGAGAATTGCATGGCTAACACGTTTGCCTACTCTCATTTCTTGCGATTTGTGGTATTTTAGTCTCTGAAAATAATCGTCGAATACACTCACAGAATTTAGTTAACTCAATACGTTAAACAGACAACATTATGACTGATAAGCAAAGTTTCGAATCTCACACCCCTATGATGCAGCAGTATCTAAAACTAAAAGCACAACATTCAGACATACTGCTGTTTTATCGCATGGGTGACTTCTACGAACTGTTTTTTGATGATGCTAAAAAAGCGTCTCAATTGTTGGATATTTCCCTCACCAAACGGGGGCAATCTGCGGGGCAGCCGATCCCTATGGCCGGCGTTCCCCACCATGCTGCCGAGGGCTACTTAGCCAAATTAGTACAAATGGGTGAATCCGTCGCCATTTGTGAACAAATTGGCGACCCTGCGACCAGTAAAGGGCCGGTTGAGCGCCAAGTAGTACGTATTGTCACGCCGGGTACTATCACCGATGAAGCGCTATTAAATGAAAGGCAAGACAACCTATTAGCTGCGGTATGGCAAGACCAACAAGGCTTCGGGTTTGCCACATTAGATATCACTTCTGGTCGTTTTATTATCAGTGAAATTGCCGACGAAGAAGCATTACAAGCTGAGCTTCAACGCACTCGCCCTGCCGAACTTCTATACCCTGAAGACTTCGCCAGTATGGCATTAATTGAACACAATAAAGGCTTACGTCGCCGCCCATTATGGGAATATGAGCTTGATACTGCAAAACAACAGCTCGGTTTACAGTTTGGTACGAAAGATTTAATCGGTTTTGGGGTTGAAGATGCCCATAAAGCGCTCAGAGCCGCGGGCTGCTTATTACAATATGTAAAAGACACACAACGTACTTCACTGCCCCATATTCGCAGTATTGTGATGGAAAAACAAAATGATAATGTCATTTTGGATGCAGCAACTCGTCGCAATTTAGAAATCACACAAAACCTTGCAGGTGGTACAGAAAACACACTTGCCGCCATTTTGGATATGTGTGTAACCCCAATGGGCAGCCGTATGCTAAAACGTTGGCTACATACCCCATTGCGTAATATTCAAGTATTAAATAACCGCCAACAAGCTATTAGTGCATTGCAAGAATGCGGCTTTGAATTACAACCATTTTTGCGTCAGATCGGCGATTTAGAACGGGTATTAGCACGCTTAGCACTGCGTTCCGCTCGTCCACGTGACTTAACCCGTATGCGTTACGCATTCCAGCAATACCAAGATATTCATCAAATACTGAGCCAATCAAGTTGTTCGTATTTACAAGATCTTCAAAATCGTATTGGCCAATTTGATGAGTTACAAGACTTACTTGAAAAAGCCATTATTGATGCGCCACCTGTGTTGGTACGTGATGGCGGTGTTATCGCCCCAGGTTATAATAGTGAACTCGATGAATGGCGCGCCCTTGCTGATGGGGCAACCGACTACCTCGATAGACTCGAAATTCGTGAAAGAGAAAAGCTGGGGATCGATACCCTAAAAGTCGGTTATAACGCGGTTCATGGCTACTATATTCAAGTTAGCCGCGGTCAAAGCCATTTAACGCCTATCCATTACGTCCGTCGCCAAACGTTAAAAAATGCCGAACGCTATATTATTCCTGAACTCAAAGAATATGAAGATAAGGTATTGACATCAAAAGGAAAAGCATTAGCTATTGAAAAAGCGCTGTATGATGAGCTGTTTGATATGCTATTGCCTCATCTTGCTGCGCTGCAAACTAGTGCTGAAGCACTCGCTGAGTTAGATGTCCTAGCCAACCTTGCGGAGAGAGCACAAACTCTAGGCTATGCTTGCCCACAACTGACTGAAAAACCGGGTATCCAAATAACCGAGGGTCGCCACCCTGTTGTAGAACAAGTGCTTAGTGAGCCGTTTATTTCTAACCCATTATCGCTATCACCACAACGTCGCCTATTAATTATTACTGGTCCAAATATGGGCGGTAAAAGTACCTATATGCGCCAAACTGCATTGATTACCTTATTAGCGTATATCGGCAGTTTTGTTCCTGCCAGCAAGGCAGTAATAGGGCCAATCGACCGTATTTTTACTCGTGTTGGAGCCTCTGACGACCTAGCTTCTGGCCGTTCCACCTTTATGGTTGAAATGACAGAAACCGCCAATATCCTTCACAATGCGACAGAACATAGCTTAGTGCTAATGGATGAAATTGGTCGTGGGACTTCAACCTATGATGGCCTTTCTCTTGCTTGGGCTTGCGCTGAAAATTTAGTTAATAAAATCAAGGCAATGACCTTATTTGCTACGCATTATTTTGAATTAACAACACTACCTGAAAAACTCGAAGGTGCAGTCAATATTCACCTCGATGCTATTGAGCACGGTGATACCATTGCCTTTATGCACAACGTTCAAGACGGCGCCGCCAGCAAAAGCTATGGCCTTGCTGTCGCTTCTCTTGCAGGCGTGCCAAAAGATGTGATTAAACGAGCAAAACAAAAGCTTAAAGAACTCGAAGTGATCTCAAACAATGCCAATGCGAGCCATGTGGATAGCGCCCAGCTTAGCTTTTTAACCACAGAAGATGTCGAGCCATCACCAGTATTAACTGCTCTCGCTGAAATTGATCCCGATAAACTCACTCCGCGCCAAGCCCTAGATTGGATTTATCGGTTAAAGGATATGGATAACTAATATGGATGAGTATGCGCAATTACTCACACCAATCAGGCAGTTTCTGCAATGTGAAACGCCTGATGCGTGGGTAAAAAAAGCGAGTTTGCCTGAAAACTTGCCCATTATCTTAAAAGACCATTTGTTATGTGAATTAAAAGCCGCGCAAAGTGCGATGTTTTTAATTCGCAAGTATGCTGTCGATAAAGACAGTGCTGCAGTGCTACTTGAATGGTTTAAACCTTATGAATCATTTGCTTATGACAGAATTGGTGACATCCATACATTAAGAAACAAAAATCAGGTTTCTAAACAGATATTGGCAAAAAAACAATCACCTTATAGCCAAGATTTAATTGATAAAATGGTCCTGCTAATCAAAGAGGAACTTCATCATTTTTACCAAGTTCTAGAGATTATGCATGAACGTAATATTCCATACGATGGCATCACTGCAGGCCGTTATGCTAAAGGGTTGTTGAGCCATGTCGACCCCCATGATCCAAAAACCTTAGTTGATAAGCTAATTATTGGAGCTTATATCGAAGCACGTTCTTGTGAGCGTTTTGCTAAATTAGCCCCATTTCTTGATGAGCAGCTGGCAAATTTTTATATTTCATTATTACGCTCAGAAGCTCGCCACTATCAAGATTATTTGCACTTAGCACAATTAATTAGCAAACAAGATATTACTGAGCGAGTTAATTATTTTGGTATTATTGAAGCTGAATTAATTTCGACACCTGATGATGATTTTAAATTTCATAGTGGTGTCCCCATTAACTAAGCTTGTTCTCTATTATTTACATATAAAAAGTCCCTATAAACCTTAGCTTATAGGGGCTTTAACTATCTAATCAACATCCTACATATTAAATAGCGACTCCAGAGTCAGCTCTTCTCCATGTAAAATATCTTTTAATCGCTTTAAACCTTCTACTTGGATCTGGCGAACACGTTCTCTTGTTAACCCTATTTCACGGCCAACTTCTTCCAGAGTTTCAGCTTCATAGCCTAAAAGCCCAAAACGTCGTGCTAAAACCTCCCTTTGTTTTGGGTTCAATTCATATAACCACTTAACAATATTCTCTTTTAAGTCATTATCTTGAATTGTATTTTCTGGACCTGAATCATTATCATCAGACAATACCTCAAGCAAAGATTTCTCTGAGTCCCCTGCAATTGGCGTATCAACAGATGTGATACGTTCATTTAAACGTAACATCCTACTGACATCTTCGACAGGTTTATCTAGCTGCTCAGCGATCTCTTCAGGGCTTGGCTCATGATCCAACTTCTGGGCTAATTCACGTGCAGTACGAAGGTAAATATTGAGTTCTTTAACGATATGAATAGGAAGACGAATGGTTCGAGTTTGGTTCATAATCGCGCGCTCGATCGTTTGACGGATCCACCACGTTGCATACGTCGAGAAGCGAAACCCTTTTTCAGGATCAAACTTTTCAACAGCACGAATCAACCCAAGATTTCCTTCTTCTATCAAATCGAGTAATGCGAGACCTCGATTATTATAACGACGTGATATTTTTACAACGAGACGAAGGTTGCTTTCTATCATGCGCTGTCGTGATGCAATATCTCCACGCAATGCACGTCTTGCATAGAAAACTTCTTCTTCTGCTGTAAGGAGTGGTGAGAACCCAATCTCACTAAGATAAATTTGAGTGGCATCCAGAACACGTTGATTTGTGTTCTGGAGTAAATCCATTTCGTCATCTAGCTCAGTAACCAGATCCTCTTCTTTAAACTGACTCTCGTCAAAAGTGTCATTTAAATTACTTTCATCGAGGTCATTATATAACTCGTTAACTTTCAGCGAACTTTGGCTCATCAGTGACTCCTACCCTAGATAATGCGGACAGAATGTCAAAGCACTCTGCCCAGTTTATCGTTGCGGCAAATAGCGCAACGGGTTTACTGATTTTCCCTTGTAACGAATTTCAAAGTGTAGTCTAACCGAACTAGTTCCAGTACTACCCATAGTGGCTATTTTTTGACCCGCAGTGACATCCTGCTGATCACGCACAAGTAACGTATCATTGTGAGCATAAGCACTTAGATAGTCATCGTTATGTTTTATAATTATTAGATTTCCGTATCCACGCAAAGCATTACCTGCGTAAACGACTTTTCCTGGCGCAGCAGCAAGCACAGCTTGACCACGAGAACCGGCTATATCTACCCCTTTGTTCCCGCCTTGAGCATCAGAGAAACCTTCAATCATTTTCCCTTCAGCTGGCCAACGCCATTTTATTGACGAATTATTCGTACTGCTGACTGCGGTAGAAGCGGTTGCTGTCGAGGTTGTTGTTGTCGTTGAAACTTGCGTTGCAGGTTTCTTATTATTAGGCAACATCTTACCTGAAGTTTGACCACCACTGTTTGCAGGATACTCATTAGTTGTTCGAAGATCAACCGCTTGCTGATGACTATTTGATGAATTTGCCGCTAATTGAGTGTTCGAGTTCACATTTGTGTTACCAATATTAATAACCTGCCCTACATTTAGGCTGTAAGGTTCTGGAATATTGTTTCTCGATGCTAACTCACGGAAATCATTACCGGTTAAGTATGCAATATAGAATAATGTGTCACCACGCTGCACCGTATAACTATTACCGCTATAACTGCCTTTTGGAATACTGCCATAGTCACGGTTGTATACAATGCGCCCTTCACCATTAGTTGTTACCGGCGCTGAACTACGGCTTACAGGCTGAGTGTTAGTATTACTTGATAGATTTGGACGAGACGACGGCATTGCCGTGCTCATACCCGTATTTGGTGACGAGGCCGGTGTCGTCCTATGCACCGTCTGTTGGCTAGACTGGCTATCATTCACACTCGAAATAGGTGCCGCTGTATGATACGGTGTAGAACAACCTGCCAATAGCGCTCCGCTAAATGAAAAGATGACGGCCCATCGAATTCTGCTTATAGGGCTAACAATTTTCATGCTTCTTCTCCCGTGAAGAAAAATCTGACGCGACAATTCAAAACAATGTCAGCAATAGAGTGAGCATAAAATATCTCAGAGATAAAATTAGGCATTCGAAGTAAGTAATGCTGTAGATAT
>OJKJ01001022.1_pt1 | contig 11641 bp, 10 predicted proteins | sample 1596491 | NCBI WGS metagenome assembly OJKJ01 (sample SAMEA4350160, study PRJEB24818) | metagenome | biome: human; feature: gut; material: faeces | place: Denmark | collected 2013-09 | reverse complement strand
AACCAAGCCCTGTTCATGGCGCGGGAGAATGACATGGATACTCTTTTCTCCATACAGTGCGTCAAATAAGTCGATAGCCTGTCCTCCCGGATAAGCGAAAATGGTGTCAACGTGTTCCGCTTTTAATGCTTTAACAAATAATTCGGCTCCTGATATCATGATAGCTACCTCCTTCAATACTTAGAATGCATGCACTTGCTTGCATTAACGGGTCAGATTATGGCACTGCCGTCCGGCAGTGCCTGTTCTGTCAATGGCCCCTGAAAAGCCTGCCGGTCCTGTATTTTTTCACCGGACAGGTACAAAATGTTTATTTTATCTGCGGTATTCCGCCGACAAAGGTTTCCACACTTTTTCTGACAAAATCCCTGCGCTCCGCTTTGGTCAGATTCTCTCCGAAGGAGGCCTTCAGAAATGTAAAGCCGAAAGTTGCGGAGAAGATTGTCATTGCAAGACATTCAAAATCCTGTCGGGGAAGTTTGCCGCGATGTTCCATCTCCTCGAGATAGCCGGTCAGAGAGGAGAGAAAGGCCTGGGGGATTTTCATAATCAGCGGAGCCGTTTCCTCGTATAACTGGGGCGCTCTCAGCCCTATGGACAGGTTGACGAAATCGGGGGTGATTTTCTCCATGTAGGTGTTCATGAACATTTCCAAATCCGGCTGTAATTCCCACACTACATTGGTAAATACCTCCGGTGTCAGATTCCCGAGCCATTTTTCCTGCTCCATTCCGCTGAGGGCAATCTCTTTTTTGCTCTTGAACTTTCTGAAAAGAGTACATTCATTGACTCCGGCGGCCCTGGCAATATCTTTTGTGGTAGTTGCGACATATCCTTTATCTCTGATTAATCCCATTGTCGCATCTATGATTTTTTGGCTTGTAGCATCCATCTATTCACCTCGTGCAAGTGTTCACTTTCATATGATTTTACAGGCTGGGTTTCAAAAAGTCAATCTTTTTATATTTTCCGGGTGCAAAAAAGTTGCAGTTCGGCCTTTGTCCGAACTGCAACAAACGATCCTGCACGCTCCGCGCACAGGTCACCGTCATCAATTATGCACAGAAACGGCAAAAAACGCCTAGCGGAATACATCATGGCTGAACTGTTACGCAAAAAAGCCGGATATAAATCATCCGGCTTTTTTCTGTAGAGAACTGTCACACCGTAAAACGGTATGGTTAAAATTTCTGGAAATCTTCAACATTCATAACAAAGATTGTGGAACCGCCCACCTTCATATTCATCGGAACCGTCATATTGACAGTTGGGCAGCAGTTCCCGGCCATGGTTGGTGGTGTGTAAACCAGTTGTTCTCTTGTTCCTGACATCTTTTTGATAATGGTAATCGCTTCCTCAACACGGCTGTCGTCAACGCCCAGCATCAGAGTCGTACTTTTCTTCTTTAAAAAACCGCCCATGGTGGAAAGTTTAGTAACAAAGAAAGAATTCTGGTTTAATTCGTAAACTAAATCATCCGCATCCTCGCTTCCGATAATTGCCATAATCATCTTCATATTCAGCACCTCCTAACTCACTATTGTAACTATTTTACCATTAAATCGAGAAAATGGGAATAAAAAGTTCATTAAAATTTATTTTTCCAAAATAATTTTGCTATTTCACTGAATATACGGCCGGGAAAATACCGGAAAAGTGCCGGAAAATAAGGCTTTGCGGCTGGTCTTCGGGTGGACTGCGGAAAAGGAGTCCCGGGCAAGGAAAAGGCTATGTCCGTATAAATTTTACAATAGTCCGCCATATAAATACATGAAATAGCTGCAGGTTATAGCTGGAATAACTATTTCGTATATCTGGGTGACCTCCGGAAAATGGACATTTCTGTATAAATCTGCTATTATAGCAGACGTGCGTCTGCGTTTCGGGTGTTTGTCCCAGAAATACAAACACTTGGGAACAACCGCATTTACAGATGCTTAACAAATTATATTCAGGGGGAATTATCATGAATCAGAGAAGAGGCCAGTGGGCCAGCAATATGGGATTTATTCTGGCGGCGGCAGGATCTGCCGTTGGTCTGGGCAATATCTGGAAGTTTCCGGGAAAGACCGGAGCATATGGCGGCGGGGCATTTTTACTGTCTTATATTGTGATTGTGGCCTTGGTAGGCTTTCCGGTTATGCTGGCTGAACTTTCCATCGGAAGAGCTACACAAAAAAACGTTGTAGGGGCGTTTCACCAGCTCAATAAAAAATGGACGTTTGCAGGCGGAATCGGTGTATTGACACTCTTTGTCATTATGTCCTATTATAGTGTGGTAGGAGGATGGGTTCTTAAATATATTTTTGCCTACCTGGCCGAGCCGGGGTTTGGCAACGGAACCGTGTCTTACCAGGAATATTTTGTAAACTTTATCTCGGAACCGGTACAGCCGCTTGCATGGGGTTTCGTATTTCTGGTTCTTTGTATCTATGTTGTTGTGAAGGGCGTTTCTGAGGGTATCGAGAGGGTCAGCAAGATTCTGATGCCGGCTTTGTTCATCCTGTTAGTTGCCTGCGCGGTACGGTCGGTGACGCTTCCGGGTGCAGGAGAGGGGCTTTCCTACATGCTCACAATTAAACCGGGAAGCTTTAACCGGGATACGTTAGTAGGAGCGCTTGGACAGGCATTTTTCTCCCTCTCCGTCGGAATGGGAATCATGGTGACTTATGGCTCCTATGTACCGAAAAAAGACAATCTTGTAAAGAGCGCGGCCTGCATCTGCGTTCTGGATACGCTGGTGGCATTTCTGGCGGCTTTTGCAATTATTCCGGTTGTGTTTGTTACACTGGGAGCCGAAGGCCTTGGTATGGGCGGAGGCTTTGCTTTTATGGCCCTGCCTGAGGTATTTGACGGGCTTCCGGGAGGAAGGATCTTCGGACTGTTCTTTTTCGTGCTCCTGTTTTTGGCGGCGCTCACCAGCGCAATCAGTATTCTGGAAAGCTGTGTTGCCTTCATTACGGAGGAATGGAAGGTTTCCAGGCTGAAGGCGACTGTGATTTTGTCGGTTCCGATGGCGTTTCTCAGCGCGGGATATTCCCTTTCCCAGCTGGAGTCGAGGAATATCAACCTGCCCTGGTTCGACTTTTCGAAAGGAATCCAGATGCTGCCGATGAATGCGGTGATGGAGAAGTTCACTGATAATCTGATGATCCCCGTGGGTTCACTCTGTTTCTGTATTTTTGCAGGCTGGATTTGGGGAAAAGGGAAGGCGTCGGAGGAAATCAGCTCCGGGGGCAGGTACCCGTTCCGTCTCAGAAGGGCCTGGGAGTTTATCGTGCGTTTTGTCGCGCCTGCCGTTATCGTGCTGATTTTGTATTTTACTGTTGGAAAGGGCCAGGGCCTTTCATAATTCAAATATTGCAGCGACAGCGCCTGCTGCCGGTCTTTAGGAGGAAAGAATGATTAAAAACATTGTATTTGATATGGGACGCGTCCTGCTGGACTATGATGCGGTCAGGGTCTGCTGGCAGTATACGGACAGCAGCGAGGATGTGGAGCTGATGAGCAGGGAACTGTTTTTTGCCGAAGAATGGGTGCTTCTGGATCGGGGAACCATCACGGAGGAAGAGGCATTAAGACGCGTGCAGAAGAGACTGCCGGACGAGAGAACGAGGGAGATGGCCCGATTATGTCTGGCCCACTGGCATGAGTTTAATATAGAACCGAAGCCGGGAATGAGGGAGCTTGTAATGCAGATAAAAGAAGCCGGATGTGCCGTCTATCTCTGTTCCAATGCGTCCCACAGACTGCGTGTGTTTGAAAAGGAAATACCCGGCATCGAATATTTTGACGGAGTTCTTGTCTCGGCGGAAGAGAAGATGCTGAAACCGGAGCCGGAGATATTCCGGCGTTTGTTTGAGAAGTTCTCGATACTTCCGGAGGAATCATTTTTTATCGACGATATACAGGCTAATATTGACGGGGCAGCGGCCTGCGGCATGAAAGGATACTGCTTTGCGGACGGAGATGTGGAAAAACTCAGGGAATACCTGTTTTCACAGGTGATAAATAAGCAGGTGAGGACGAGCCCTCCTCCCGTCAATTAAATTCCAATATCTTAGCCCCCAGAGCCCCGGCATCGTTCCGGTCATGGGTGGACATCAGGACAGGACGTCCGTCTGTTTTCTCAAGAAGATAGCGGATGACCCTGTCCTTTGTCTTTTCATCCAGGCCGGTAAACGGCTCATCGAAAATGAACATATCACAGGGAGCCAGCAGGGCGCGCAGCAGGGCGCAGCGCCGCTTCATCCCTCCGCTTAAAGTAGAGACCGGACGGATGATCGCTTCCTCGGGGAGAAGTCTTGCAAGCTCCCTGAAAAGCGACGGCCTGTCGGGACGGCCCGGCAGGGCCAGGGCCACATTTTCCAGCGGGGAAAACTCCGGGATCAGCCTGTCTTCCTGAAATACGGCGGAAAACCGGATTTGTTCCGGCGCAGGGCAGATTGTGCCGGAATCCGGTTTCTCCAGGCCCATAATCAGACGGAACAAGGTGGTTTTTCCGGTTCCGGACGGGGCCATCAGGCAGCAGATATCCGGGGATGCAATTTTCATGCTGACGCCTGAGAGGACCGGCAGGGAGCCATATGATTTATAAATATTGTCGAGTATCAGTTCCATGATAACCTCCGTATCAATTCTGCATATTTTCCTTTTTTGTCCGCCTGCATCCTGTCCCGGCGTGATTTTTTTTACCGAGGGAGCCTAGGAAAAACAGAAAAAGATTTTCAATTAAAAATGTGACTGCGATGATTACCAGGGTCCACGAAAAAAGGCCGGCCGTGTCGAGATAAATCTTAGCCATATAAAGCTGCTCCCCGATGGAGTGGCTGGGAACTCCGATTACCTCTGCGGCTACTCCGGATTTAAAGCTCATCCCGAGAGCCGTCCTGACGCTGGTCATCAGGTAGGGCAGTAATGCAGGAAAATAGACCGCTTTCACTTTCCGCGGGAAGGAGAAGCGGAATACGAATGCCATCTCCAGCAGTTTTTCATCAGTGCTTTTGAGGCCTGACAAAGTTGCGGTATAGCTCATCGGTAGTACAATTGTAAACGCGATAAATACCGACAGGTTCTCCGAGCCGGTCCAGATTAAAGCCAGGATAACAAAGGAGGCTACGGGGATGGATTTGGCAAGCAGCATTACCGGGGCCAGAAGCTCATCCAGGAAGGAAAAACGGAAAGCCAGGCAGCCGGTCATGATTCCGCAGAAAAAAGCGCTCAGAAATCCAATGAAGATGCGGAATGAAGACAGGCCGATGGTTTTCCAGAATTCCGGCGTGGTAATTTGTGCCGCCAGTGAAGCCAGAACATCGGCCGGCCCCACAAATATAATTGAGTTATTGATGGAGGAAGACAGAATCTGCCACAAAATCAGCCAGAACAGAAAAATCCCGGTCTTTTTTAATAGATTGCCGTTATTATGTTTTTCAGCCGTATTTAAATGCTTCAGATTATTCATATTCCTGTCTCCGGATCGAGGTCATATGCCCCGTAGTTGTTATTTGTAACGGTTCATTTGTTTAAACGGTTACCGTTATGTTACTTTTCACACCTTTGCCAAAAAGCGGCAATGCTGTGAAAAATAACACGCTTCGCGATGCGCAGAAACGGAAAAAACGTCGTTTCGCGCCGTGAAACTCGGGATTTTCGTGCAAAATACGCACGAAAACACCTCGCGGGACATTACCGTGTGAAAAGTAACACTGCTATTTCTCGATATAATAAAAATTGTCGGCCGGCAGTTTTCCGCCGACGGATTTCGGATCCTGTTCAAATAAGACATTCAGATAACCGGACAGAGCCGCTTTCATTTCCTCACCTTCGATAAAAGTAATGTTACAGTAGGGGAGCGCTTTCTGGGCTATCGGGGCCTTCTCGATAATCCCTGCCTGTACAATCTGTTCGGCGGTCGTCTTGGGATCGGAGACAGCGGCTTTTGCGGAAACTTTGTGGTCTGAGAGGAAGACTTTCACGGCTTCTTCATTATTTTTCAGGAATTCATTAGTGACGATGGTAACACCGGTTACAAGGCGGCTGCCTTCTGCTCCCTGTACCTTATCCCACTCGGCAGTCAGATCCAGTACGATTTTCAGCGTCTCGTTCTGGGCGCAGGCCACAGTCACAAAGGGCTGCGGAAGAAGTCCGATGGAATCCGGCTTCTCCTTAAGGATTGCAGCCACCTCGGCAGCTTCGGATTTATATTCCAGTTTTACGTCCTGTTCCGATAAGCCATTTGCTTTTAACAGGTATTGAATCACATAATCGGGGGTTGTACCCTTGCCTGTCAGATAGACTGTCCTGCCTTTTAAATCAGCGACTGATTTGATGGAATCATCGGCAGAGACAATGTAGAGTACACCCAGGGTGTTAATGTCGATGACGGAGATTCCTCCTTCCGTCTTGTTATACAGCACGCTTGCCACATTCGCAGGGACCAGGGCGATATCCAGTTTGCCGGAGGCAATGGAAGCGACCAGCTCGTCGGCGGCAGTCACCATCCGGAAGTCATACTGGTTGGCGGAAGTATCGGAGTTCATCAGGGAAACAAGGCCCATGGATGTCGGCCCTTTCAGGGAACCTACACGGACAGCGCCTTCGGAGTTATTCTCAGCGCCGTCTGAAGCGTTTTCGGAAGAAACGTCTTCGGAAGCTGTTTCCTCAGCAGACGCCGAAGCGTCAGCGCTTTCCGATGATTCGGCCTGTACGGACGGTGCGCTGCCGGCAGCCGGAGTCTCTGCGGTCTTGCTGCCGGATGCACAGCCAGTAAGGGATACGGCGGTCATGGCGAATGCCATGAGAATGGGTAATAATTTTTTCATAATTGTCTCAATCCTCTCTTTTTGTGGTATTGAAAAGCAGTGATATCGCAGCCCACACCGAGGAAACGGATGAGAAACAGCCGGTAATGAGTACCGGAAATTACAGCACTCTGAAAGAGGGTGCCATAAACTCATGCTTCCTCCTCAGCATAGGAAGCCAATCCCTTGACAGACGGCCGGATGCTTCAGAGTGAGCGCGAACTAACCTTACTATACAGGATCGGCCGGAAAAAAACAAGAGGCGTCCGGTGCAAATAAAAAGTTAAAAATTGACTGAAATCTATGCGGATTTACTATGTTTTATATGAAAATATACCATTAGTATTTCCGTACGCCACCCCTTATAATATCGGCATAAAGGCCGCTTGTACAGACGACTGTAAAATAAGTTTGAAATGGAATCAGGAGGAAAATTATGAAAAAATGGAGCAGTATGATGGGAGCCGTGCTTGCGGCGGCAATGGCAGCGTCTCTGACGGCCTGCAGCGGCATGGAAACAGGGGCAGGGCAGGAGATAAAGGGAGCGCCGGGATTTGAGGGGCTTGAGCCGGTTGAGCTGATTGGAGCCGACGCCAATGATTTCTTTGATGAAGACCTGGCTCCTGACAGTGTAAAGCAGCTTTATCAGGATATCGATCAGTCGGTGGACGGACTCGGAACCATCCTGCAGGAGAGCCTGGAAACAGCGGCAAAATAAATCAGACGGGAAAAATTACAGAAAAGGGAGTATTGTCAAATGGTCGATTAGATATCGGATCATGGCAATACCCTTTTTTTGTCTCATATGAAAATCTTCCAATCAGATAAAAGCCCTCCTGGACGGATTGTAAAGAAAATGTTAAATGTATTGGAAATCTGTATAAAATCGTGGAAAACCCAGGGAATGCCTTAAAAAAAATACAAGAAAACATAACGCAAAGGATTGATAATAATATCACAATATGAGATAATAAGTACAGCCGGAAGGCGGCAGAAAACGACTTTGTTCTCACTGCTGGGGAAGGGGTCACGCGCAGCCGACGGAAGAGAATCAAAAAGGGTGAAAGCCCTGGTAATAAATAGTTGCTGAACACAAAACTGCGCTTTATGCAGGGCTGTGAACCGTAACAGTAAATAGAATGGATGAGAAGAATTCAGGGAGGTTTAAGTAATGAGAGTATCGATCTGTATTGGCAGTGCCTGTCATCTGAAAGGCTCCAGAGAAGTGATTAAGAAGCTTCAGCAGCTTGTCACAGACAACAAGCTGGACGGCAAGGTGGATTTAAACGGAGATTTCTGTTCCGGCAATTGCCTGAAGGGAGTCTGCGTAACGGTGGACGGGGAACTGTATTCCGTAAAGCCGGAAACGACGGAAGAATTCTTTGAAAAAGAGATTTTAGGACGGCTTAAACAATAACCTGCATGCCCCGCGCACAGGTCACCGCCATCAATAAGAGGGAGAATGCGATGCCGATAATAGATTTCAAAGCCGCGATGTGCAAGCATTGTTATAAGTGCGTCCGCGACTGTGAAGTAAAATCGATCATGATTCGTGACGGCCACGCTTATATTATGCCGAACCGCTGCATTCTGTGCGGCCAGTGCCTGATTAGCTGCCCGCAGTCTGCAAAAAAGATGTCCAGCGAGCTGGAAAAAGTAAAATCATTTATAAAAGAGGGCAGGCCGGTTATCCTGTCACTTTCCTCGGCTTATATCGGGCTGTTTCAATATAAAACGAGGGGGCAGGTGAAAGATGCCCTTTTGAAGCTGGGTTTCACGGATGTACGTGATACGGCGGAAGCGGCTGCGATGGCGACCGGCGAGTATGTGAAGCTTTTGGAAAAGGGCGATATGAAGAACATCATCACCACGGCCTGTCCGAGCATCGTGAGTCTGATAGAGATTCATTATCCGGAACTCATTGACTATCTGGCTCCGGTGCTGATCCCTTCCGGAATCCATGCCAGGATGCTGGGGGAGGAGTACGGGGAGGAGGCGAGAATTGTCTTCGCCGGGCCCTGTATCGCCGAGAAAGAGAAAATGAGGGCGGTCAGCCCCGACGCGGTCCTGACGTTTGAAGAGCTGAAGGGATGGCTTGAGGAAGAAGAAATTAAAATAGACGAATGCGAAGACGCGGATTTTGACGAGCGCCATCTCGGCGCGAACCTGCGGTATCCGGTCAGCGGAGGGCTGCTGACTTCGGTGGAGACGACAAAGACAAAGCCGGACAGGTACCGTAAATTTTATGTCAGCGGCGTCAAGGACTGCCTGGACGTCTGTGAGGCTATGATGACCGGCGAAGTGAAGGGCTGTTTTATTGAGATGAACGCCTGCCACGGAGGCTGCATCAACGGCCCTGCTACCGCGGCTACGGTATCCAGTTTTAAGGTTAAGCTGGATTTGGAGGCGACGCTTCCCAGAGAACCTGCGGAGCTGTCGGCTCTGAGCGAGAAGGCCAGGGCTGTTTCCATCGGCCGTACCTTTAAAAACCGTGCCCGGAAAGAGATTATGCCTACGGAGGAAGAGATCCGTGAGATTTTAATAAAAACGGGCAAAACCAGGCCGGAACAGGAATTAAACTGCGGAGCCTGCGGCTATCCGACCTGCCGCGAAAAAGCGATTGCCGTCTGCCAGAAGAAGGCGGAGCTTAATATGTGCATCCCCTACCTTTTTGACAGGGCAAGATCGATGTCCCATCTGGTTATGGAGACCTCGCCGAATATCATTATGGTGATTGACGAAGATTTGAAGATCCTGGAATGCTCCGCGGCCACGGAAAAATATTTTGGTATAAAACGCAAGGAGATGAAGGGACGCCTGCTGGGAGAATTCATCGATACGGAAGATGTAAAAGAGGTATTCAGGACGCATACCAATATCCACAGCAGAAAAGTGCTTTATCCGGACCTGAAGCTTGCCACCCTGCAGAATATTGCCTATATTTCCAAAGGTAATCTGGTAATCGCCACGCTTATCGATGTGACGAGGGAGGAGAAGCTGGAACAGCAGGAGTATGAAAAGAGAAAAGCCACAATTGAACTTGCCCAGAAAGTAATTTTTAAGCAGATGATGGTGGCCCAGGAAATAGCGGGGCTTCTGGGAGAGACAACGGCAGAAACAAAAACGACACTTACAAAACTTTGTTCTTTGATTGATGACGGGAACGAAAGTGAGGTCCGATAATGGGAATTACCGTAGATGTCACTTATAAGAGTCTGAATAAATATTCCGAAATCCTCTGCGGAGATACGGTGGAGCTTTTAAAAACGGAGGATTCCGATGTAATGATCCTGGCGGACGGAATGGGGAGCGGGGTAAAAGCCAACATCCTCTCCACCCTGACTGCCAAAATTCTCGGTACGATGTTTTTAAACGGCGCCACTTTGGAAGAGTGCGTCGAAACCATCATGCAGACGCTGCCCATCTGTCAGATCCGGCAGGTGGCCTACGCCACATTTTCCATCCTCCAGGTATTTAATAACGGAGAGGCTTACCTGGTGGAATATGATAATCCCCGCTGTATTTTTATCCGGGACGGGGAAGTAATCAAGATCCCCAGGAACACAAGGGTAGTTCAGGATAAAGAGATTAATGAGTTCCGTTTTACCGTAAAAAAGGGAGATGCGCTGATTCTTCTTAGCGACGGCACGATCCACGCCGGTGTGGGCAAATCCATGACCTTTGGATGGCCCTGGAAGGATATTGCGGAATTTGTGGTAAGACAAAGGGAGCATGCCATCTCTTCGATTCGTCTCGCGGCGGCTGTCTGCGAAGAATGCGATAAGCTCTATGAGGGAAAACCGGGAGATGACACGACGGTAGCCGTGATGCAGATTATTGACAGAAGACCGGTGCATCTGATGACGGGGCCGCCCGTGGACCGGGATGACGATGAGAGGATTATCTCGGAGTTTATGAAAGATGAGACGGCTTCCCGCATCGTCTCCGGAGGAACCAGTGCAACGATTCTTTCTAGAGAGCTGGGAAGGCCGCTGAAGGTTTCAATGGATTATACGGACCCGGAGATCCCGCCCATCGCTTATATGGATGGAATTGAGCTGGTAACGGAGGGAGTCCTGACTCTCAGCCGTGTTGTTGACATACTGAACCGGTTTGTAGAAAAAAAAGATTTGAGCTACGACTTTTTCAAAGAGCTGGACAAAAATAACGGAGCGTCCATGCTTGCGAAAATTCTGATAGAGGACTGTACGGAGCTGAACCTGTATGTGGGGAAAGCCATTAACAGCGCTTACCAGAATCCGGGACTCCCCTTTGATCTGGGAATCCGGCAGAATCTGGTGAGGCAGCTTAAGACGGCAGTCGAAAAAATGGGAAAACGAGTTACGGTTACGTACTATTAGGGCGGGACTACCTGTGAACAGTAACAGGAGCGGTAACATCCCGCGGAATAAACCTACTTAACAGTTACAAGGAGGATATATAAAATGGTAACAAATGACGCAACAATACTGAAGTTAAAGCATGATGTACTTTACGAGGTAGCGAAGCTGGCATGGGAGGATCAGCTGGTGGATGATAAAAGGGACGAACTTCCGGGCAAAATGATTCCCGGACCGCAGGCCCATTACCGCTGCTGTATTTATAAAGAGAGAGAAGTAATCAGACAGAGGGTCCGTCTTGCGGAAGGCAAGTGCCCTACGGGAAGAAACACGAATAATGTGGTCCAGGTTATCAATGCGGCCTGTGAGGAGTGCCCGATTGCCTCCTATACGGTTACGGACAACTGCCGTAAATGTATGGGCAAGGCGTGCCAGAGCTCCTGTCCCTTCGGAGCCATTACGATGGGCAATAATAAGGCGTTTATTGACCCGGACAAATGC
>OJKJ01001011.1_pt1 | contig 11816 bp, 12 predicted proteins | sample 1596491 | NCBI WGS metagenome assembly OJKJ01 (sample SAMEA4350160, study PRJEB24818) | metagenome | biome: human; feature: gut; material: faeces | place: Denmark | collected 2013-09 | reverse complement strand
GTTATCGGACTGGTATTTGTATTGATGTGCTTTCTGGCGGCATGCAGTCCCCAAAAAGATGCAGCGGCGGCTGTGAAGTCTGTGTCCTCAGACACCGTGTCTGTGCAGGTGAAAAGCGTAAGCGGGACTGAGGAGGAGACTACGGTAACACAGGTGGCTGAACCGTCAGAAAAAAGCGTTCTGGTTGCGTACTTTTCCTGTACCGGAGCAACGAAAAAGGCGGCAGAATATGCTGCGGATCTTCTGGGAGCCGATCTTTATGAGATAAAGGCGGCAGAGCCCTATACGGAAGCGGATTTAAACTATCGTGACAGCACCAGCCGCACCAGCCTGGAACAGAAGGATGCTTCTGTCCGTCCGGCTATTTCCACTGGTGGACTCATGGGGCAGGATACGTCAGGCAGCGCTGACTTAAGCTTGTCAGAATATGACGTTATATTTCTGGGGTATCCCATCTGGAACGGCCAGGCTCCCAGAATTATCAATACATTTTTGGAAAGCTATGATTTATCGGGGAAAGCTGTAGTGCCGTTTTGTACCTCTGCCAGCAGCGGGATCGGTTTAAGTGCTGAGAATCTCAAAGGTTCCTGCTCTGACAGCGCAGTCTGGTACGATGGAATCCGGTTTGGCAGCGCGGTGTCCGCGGATGATGTGGCTGAGTGGATTCATGAGCTGGATATTCCGGGCAGACAAGAACGGTGATGGTATGAAATGTTATCTGGATAACGTTGATACGGTCGAACGGAACCTGAAAGATGCCGGGTGTGATGAAACTCTGGTAAAGGAGTTTATAAAATTGATAAAGACAGGCGAGAGAAAAAGACAGCTCAGAATGCTGGAAAAGCATAGAAGTAACCTTCTGGAAGAGATACATAAGAATGAAAAGAAGATTGAGTGTCTGGATTATCTGGTCTGTCAGATGGAGAAGAAAATGGGTAAAAAGATTGTGGTATTGTCAACCAGCCCGCGAATGGGCGGAAATTCTGAGATGATGGCGGATGCATTTATAAGAGGAGCGGCCGAAGCAGGCCATGAGGCGGAGAAGATACATCTCTATGATAAGAAAATAGAATTCTGTAAGGGCTGTCTGGCCTGTCAGCATACGGGAGCATGCGTCATTCGGGACGATGCGGCAGTGATTGTGGAACAGATGCGCCAGGCTGACGTACTGGTATTTGCAACTCCCATCTACTTTTATGAAATGTCAGGTCAGATGAAAACTCTTCTGGACCGGACCAATCCTCTGTTTCCAGGAGAGTATGCATTTCGTGATATCTATCTGCTGGCCGCTTCGGCAGATGAGGAGGCATCTTCCATGGATGGGGCTGTAAAGGGGCTGGAGGGCTGGATCAGCTGCTTTGAGCAGGCACACTTATCCGGTGTGATCCGGGGGGCAGGAGCCGACAAAAAAGGAGAAATTGAAAATGTACCGGAGGCCTTAAACGCTGCTTATGAGTTTGGAAGGAATGTATAGACAGCAGTCGTTAATCCGGAGAAAATGTGGTGACAGAACCAGGTGACAGAAAGAAAGGAATCAGGATGAAAGTAATAAAACAGGAATTTTTAACGGGTGAAAGGGCGTTATTTCAGGGGAAGGACTTGAAAATCTGCGATACGACCTTTGCCGATGGGGAATCCCCTTTGAAGGAGAGCAGAAATATTGAACTGTACGGAAGCATGTTTAAGTGGAAATATCCGTTATGGTACAGCCGTGACATTAAGATGGAGGATTGTGTACTGTTTGAGATGGGAAGAGCCGGGATCTGGTATACCGAGAATATTTCCATGAAAAACTGTACCATCGATGCGCCAAAGACATTTCGCCGCGCGTCGGATATCCGGCTCACCCATGTAACCATGCCGAACGCAGGAGAGACACTGTGGAATTGTGACCGGGTTACCATGAATCAGGTGACGGCAAGAGGCGATTACTTCGCCATGAACAGCAGGAATATGGTGATAGACGGCTTTGAACTGACAGGGAATTACTCTTTTGACGGTGTAAAACAGGCGGAGATCCATAACGCCAGGCTGCTCTCAAAGGATGCGTTCTGGAACAGTGAAAATGTAACCGTTTATGATTCCTTTATCTCCGGTGAGTATTTAGGCTGGAACGCAAAGAATCTTACCCTGATTAACTGCACGGTTGAGAGCAGTCAGGGCATGTGCTACATTGACAATCTGGTCATGAAAAACTGTCGTCTGTTAAATACGACGCTGGCCTTTGAATACTCCACCGTGGACGCAGAGATAAACAATACGATTGACAGTGTCTTAAATCCCAGCGGCGGCAGAATAAAGGCGCTGGGAATTAAAGAGCTGGTTATGGATGCATCCAGAGTGGATGTGACAAAAACTGCGATTCAGATGCAGGAACTGAGGGAGGCGGTGTAAGATGTCCCATGATTTTGATAAATTGACAGACCGGCGTGGAAGTAACTCTTTAAAATGGGATATCACGGAACGGGAACTGCCTATGTGGATGGCGGATATGGATTTTGAAACCGCACCGGAGATTACGGAAGCGCTGAAAAAACGGGCGGAGCACGGAATCTTCGGTTATACCACGGTGCCGGAGGCATGGCGGGAGGCGGTCGCCGGATGGTGGCAGCGGCGTCATAACTTTGAAATGGATCGGGATTGGCTTGTATTCTGCACCGGTGTGGTGCCCGCTGTTTCCAGCGCGGTCCGTAAACTGACGACAGCGGGGGAAGCTGTGCTGGTACAGCCTCCGGTCTATAACATTTTCTATAATTCCATCTGCAACAATGGCCGCAGGGTCATAGAAAACCGGCTTTTATACGATGGGAAGAGTTACAGGATAGACTGGAAGGACCTGGAGAACAAGCTTAAGGATCCTCAGACTGCACTGATGATTCTCTGCAATCCCCAAAATCCTACCGGATCCATCTGGAGCAGAGAAGAGCTGGGAAGAATCGGGGAACTGTGCGCCGCCAATCACGTTACGGTGATTTCCGATGAAATTCACTGTGACTTAACCGAGCCGGGATACGACTATATTCCATTTGCATCGGTATCAGAGGAATGCGCACAGAACAGTATTACCTGCATTGCACCGACAAAGGCGTTTAATCTGGCCGGTCTGCAGACTGCGGCGGTTGCGGTGCCCAACGAATACTTAAGGCATAAGATGGAGCGGGCATTAAACAACGATGAGGTGGCGGAACCGAACGCATTTGCCATTGACGCGGCGATTGCCGCATTTACACAGGGAGAGGAATGGCTGGACGATTTGAGAAACTATCTGGCAGAAAACCGCCGGATCGTCAGAAGCTTTCTGGAACGGGAACTGCCCAATGTTTCTCTTGTGCAGTCCCATGCAACGTATTTGCTCTGGCTGGACTGCACAAGAGTGCTTGGGGACGCGGCGGAGCTGTGCCGTTATCTCCGCAGGGAAACGGGCCTTTACCTGTCGGCCGGCGCCGCATACGGCGGGCATGGAAACCAGTTTCTCCGTATGAATATTGCCTGCCCCGCGTCGAGAGTGGAGGAGGGGCTAAAGCGCCTGAAAGCGGGAACAGACGCTTATGAACAGTATACAGCGGAATGCTGTTAAAACGACGGCTGTCATTTATTTCGCAGTCAAATCCCTTTGTGCCCTTGCGCCGGCAACCTCTTCCGGAGACTTTTCGCGGAGACGCACCGCACCACGGTATCCGTCTCTGGTAGGAATCCTGTCTCCCGAGGAGAGACGTTTTTTGGCAAGCTCTATTTCGTCTTTGTACTGTGGGAGCCACTGCTCCTGAGCTACCAGCATTTCGTCAACCATCTGCCAGATTTCCGGCGGATTGCAGACGGCGCCGGTGAGCGGGTCCATTAAGGCGGCCTGTTTCAGAAGGGTGACGTCTCCGGCAGCTGCGGCTTCCACCGACAGGCGCTGTACCCAGACGGACTGGGAGCACACGGCAGCAGGGCCGAGGGGAAGATCACCAATTTTCGGTACACTGATGCCGTTTCCGTCTACGTAGCAGGGAACCTCGACCACACATTCATAGGGCAGGTTGGATATGCAGCCTTCGTTCATCATATTGAAATGGCCGCGGTACATGCGTCCGGTTTCCAGGGATTCGATGATGTAGGAGCCGTGTTCCAGGCCGCGGTCGGAGCCGTCGTATTTTTTCGGCGGCTCAGCCAGAATTTTTGGATAATCGGTTTCAAACCAGCGGCGTTCTTCCCGGGTTACCCGTAAATATCCGCCGGTCTCTCCGTGGATCCAACGGCTTAAATCGATCCAGTCCTTTATTTCATCGGGGCGTTTTCTGTACCATGCCACATATTCGGATAAGTGGCCGTTTGATTCCGTGGAATAATACCCGAACCGTTTTAAGATATCGATGCGGACTTTTTCCTCCTCCCGGTAGGTTTCGTGAGCCTCGAAGGCGGGAAGAAGCTTTTGCAGCATGGATTCCCCATGATGGCTGATGGATATGTACCAGGTCTGGTGGTTGATTCCTGCACAAACGAAATCGAGCTCATCTCTGGGAATGCCAAGTACTTCGGCGATCTGCTGCTCACCGTGAATCTCACCGTGGCACAGGCCGATGGTTTTTACCTTGCCGTACTTGTTGCAGGCCCACGTAGCCATGGCGTTTGGATTGGAATAATTGAGCATGACGGCGCCGGGGGCCGCTACTTCCCGTATGTCTTTGCAGAAGTCCAGCATGGCGGCAATGACGCGCTGTCCATACATGATTCCGCCGATGCAGAGCGTGTCGCCGACACACTGGTCAACACCGTATTTCAGCGGTATTTCAATATCAGTTTCAAACCCTTCCAGTCCACCAATGCGGACACAGTTAATGATATATCTGGCATCCTGAAAGGCCTCTCTGCGGTCCAGGGTAGACTGAATCTTCGTTGCAATCCCATTTGCTTCCAGATCCTTCTGGCATAAGTCGGTGACCTTTTTTAAGTTGTCCTCACTGATGTCTGTAAACGCGATATCGATGTCCCGAAACTCCGGAACTGACATGATATCCGTGAACAGTGTCCTTGTAAAAATCAGACTTCCGGCACCGATAAAAGCAATTTTGAATTTCATATGTTTGTATCCCCTTTCTCAGTTAAGCTTTGATTGTAGTATACAGATTCTTCGAAGAGGATGCGCATGAAATTGAAACACCTTTTTCTCAAATGCAATAAATTGTTGGATGAATAGAAAACGATATGCTACAATAAAAGAGAGGAATGATACGGAAAAAGAGGGAAGGCTATGGCAGATAATACAATGGCGAGTTATGCGTATCCGCGCTATGCATATCCGCGTTATGCATATCCGGCCGCATATTATGCGGTGGCACTGGATTATTTTCAGATGGAGGCACACAGACATGACCAGTGGGAGATCATGTATCTGGTAACCGGCACGTGCCGGGTGGAGGTGGAAGGCGTTCTGGTGGAAATGGAGGAACGGCAGTTTATCTGCATCCGTCCGGGAATTCCGCACAGGCTGGAAATCAATCAGGGAGAGCGCAGTGTACTGTTAAATTATGAGTTTTCCTGTCTGGATAAGATGGGCGGAACGGATTTAAACAGCCTGGCCGAAAAGGATGCCGGCTTCGCGGAGCTGATGGTATCCCCGGAGCCGTATCTGCTGCTCACCGATTACGGAAAGATGGAATACGTATTGAAGGACTTGATTTCCGAGCTGGAGAGACGTGATCGAAACAGTTATTTACTGGATCTGATCTTTCAACGAATGCTGATTGAGTGGTCAAGGTGCATTCAGGATAATGAAGGGGTAACCGGCATGGTTCATCTGAAAAAAGCCCGGAAATATATCCGGGAGCACTTTCGGGAAGATATCCGGGTAGAGGATGTGGCGAAATACGTCAGCCTCAATCATTCGTATCTGCAGACACTGTTCAGCAAAGCCTACGGATGCGGGATTATGGAGTACATCAATAACCAGCGGTTGGAGCGCGCCCAGTTTTTGCTGAAAAACAGCAGCATGAATATTGTGGACATTGCCTTTGAGGCAGGGTTCAACAGCCGGCAGCATTTCGGGTATACCTTTCAGAAGAAGTACCGCTTAAGCCCCAAACAATACAGAAAATTGAAGGGACAGAATATAGCGGCGGATACAGGTAAATGGCAGAAGAGTCTGAGGGAAAATGGGGAGGCGGCGGGGGCGAACCGGTTGGTCTGATGGTTTGTTATTAATTGAGATTGCTGCAGCCATGAAAGTGATTTAAAAGCAGGAAGGCGGTTTTTACATTTTGTGAAAACCGCCTTCTTTTTGTTTGGTTAATGATAGGGAATGGTATCACGATTCTGAACTTTAAAATATAAATATAAAATTCAAGTAAATTATAATTGAATTCAAGTAAAAGCAGGAATAAGATTAGGCCATAGACAAGATAGATAAGACATAAACATTAGAAAAATATAATAAGAAAGGAGAAAAACAGACATATGTTACAACGAAAAGATAAAACCTTACGCACGTGTAAAGAACTGCTGCTTGAATTTAATAAATCGAAAAATCAAGTAAATTCAAGTAAAATAAAGTTTTCCCTCAAGCAGACCGGAAAAGACGTCTATAATATCACAGCACCATTTTTTGCGGATGGAAAGACTTGACGAGAGGGAGGCAGAAGCCCGGCTTGACGCAATATGGGAAGAAGCCGAGAAAATACTGGAGGAAAAGCGGAGTTAGCGTGTGCGAAAACACCGCGGCAATCTTAAAATTCAACCGGCAGTTGCGTAAAAATACAGCCTGCTGTATAGAAAGCAACCGGGATTTTTGGTATTGTTAGGATATCAAAATCAAGGAGGCTGGTATATGGATTTTTCAGAAAGACTTTTGACGCTGCGAAAGAGCCTGGACTTAACGCAGGAGTTAGTCCGGGAACGGAAGCGCAGGCTCTGGAATTTCCCGACGAATCATTTGATTTTATATTTACCCGCAATGTGACATGGACACTTCCCGATCTTGAGAAGGCGTATCTGGAGATGATACGGGTTCTGGCTCCCGGCGGCCGTCTGATGAATTGCGATGCGAATTACGGAGCTGCCTTCCGGGAGGCTGACCGGCCGGGAGAGGCGGGGGAGCTGGAAGAGAGCGTTCATGCAGCGTTAGCCGGCAGATACGAGCACCCGGCCCAGAGCCTGGAAATGCTGCGGGAGCGGAACGATATAGCCAGTCAGCTGGGAATCAGCAGCCTGATCCGTCCACAGTGGGATGTAGATATACTGATCAGCCTGGGAATGAAATCCATAACCGTCGATACGAATATTAACCGGAAAATTATATCGGACGAAGAACGGAAAAGGGCGGAAGGCTCCTTAAAAGAAAAGCTATGGATGAATACTTCTCCGCTTTTTATGGTCCTGGCAGAAAAATAGTTGCAGTTCACAGCCATGCCGGTCTGCTTCCCGGTCTGCCCCGGAAAATCAGTTGTTCGCACACAGCGTTTGTGGTACAATCGAACGTATAATTAGAATTGATGGAGGCCGCTATGTACGAAAGAATGCTGAATAAAAAAGAAGAACCAACAATTGCCGGGATGACCGCGTATTGCGGTGAAAACGGCAGATTCTTTACCTCGTTGAACGAATGGCTGTCCCGGACATTTGCGACAGAGCAAAAGGTTGTCTTTCCCTATGGCAATCAGTACGGCTGGGGGATCGCCCACCGGCTGAAGCAAAAACTGGTATGCAATATTTTTGCCGAAAACAATGGGTTTACAGTCATGGTCCGATTGTCTGACAAGCAGTATGATTCCATCTACAGCCAGCTGCATCCATATACCAGGGAGTACATCGACACAAAGTATCCCTGCGGTGACGGCGGCTGGATTCAGTATCGAGTAGTATGTAAGGAAAATTTTGACGATATACAGAAGATATTAACTGTAAAATGTTCGCTGTCTGCGCAGCGGCCTCTGGTTAAGGCGAACGAGGAAAGTTGAGATTTATTGCTGTTTCCATTATAATAATTGGGAATATAAACCAATTAGTGCAGGGGAAGCCCCTAAATGCTGGCCTGCAAACGGCCAGCTTTACGATGATGTGTATGTTGTGCTGCAGAAAATGGAAACAGATCGGCCATGATTTTGATCAGGGTCAGAATCAGGGTCATAAATATGACGTATCAGTGGATATAAAGCCGGTATTGAACGCATCGTTTCAATGCCGGCTTTTCTAGTACTGCCTGTGCGTTCTCCCGATGTAACGCAAAGGCACGTTTCATGAATTGTTTCTATTTCATATCATTCATCATAAGTCCCAAAACCGATGTATAGTTCTGCCCGATTATAAGGAAACTAAAAAAGGCTGCTTGAGACACAGATCACCGCTTCGGTGTACTGTGCCTTTGCCATACAACCACTTAAAAACATCTGACTAGAAAAATGGAGGCCTGTTATGGAAATTGCAATGAATATCAAACGATATGAGGACTATCTGAAAAATGAGGAAAAAGCCGATTCCACCATAAGTAAGTATTTACACGAGGTGGAACAGCTGTTTGCCTATATGGATAAAGCCGAGATCAGCAAAGAGGCGATCCTGCAGTACCGGCGGTATCTCAGCAGCCAGTACAAGGCAGGAACCGTCAACGGTAAGCTCTCAGCCATCCATTCGTATCTGGAATTTATGAATCTGGATATGTGCAAGGTAAAATTCCTGAAGGTTCAGAAGAAGGCTTATATCGATGAGGATCGGGAACTGACGGAGAACGACTACCGAAGGCTTTTGGACAGTGCGGGGAGAATGGGGAACTCTCAGCTCTATTACCTGATGATGGTACTTTACAGCACGGGCATCAGAATCAGCGAGCTTCCCTACGTCACCGTGGAAGCGGTCTGCCGGGGGAAAACAGAGATCTATATGAAGGGAAAATGCCGCCTGATTATCTTTCCGAGAAATCTGATCAAGAAGCTAAAGGAATTTATCAGAAGCGAAAAAATAAAGAGCGGCTGTATCTTTCGAACGAAAAGCGGCAGAAACCTGGACCGGAGCAATATCTGCCATTCACTGAAGAAGCTGTGCAAGGGGGCAAAAGTGGATCCGTCAAAGGTGTTTCCCCATAATTTCAGGCATCTGTTTGCGAAGACTTTTTACTCTATCGAAAAGAATCTGGCCCATCTGGCGGATATTCTTGGCCATTCATCGATCGAGACCACGCGCATCTATGTGGCTACAAGTACGAGACAGTATGAAAAAGTCATGAACCGGATGAGAATTGGATTAGACAAAATAACCACAGAATAACTATTCTGTGGTATCAAAAAGCCTTATTTATAGTTAAAAAATGAAACTCTAATTATTTTACAACAAAAAATAATGGGAGTCAATGTACATATCTATGGTTATGCCCACAATAAACAGGCCGGAGAGAACACTGATTCTTGCCGGTCTGGTCGCGTAGCAGTATAGAACCCATTTTTACCCTGAATGGATGAAAAATAGCAGATATGGGGAGTGCGCTCTGTGATTTTCGGACTGCCGATACCACAGAATAGTTATTCTGTGGTATCAGGCGGCCCATACAAATGAGAGAAGGAAATCATATGAGAGCGGTATTGATAATTGTCATTGAAAACTGCAAAAATCAGACGAAAAGCGGATATTTGCAGTCTTTATACCAGGAAAAATCGTTCTGCTTTCACGGGCTTGATCACATGCTGCTTCTGATGGAATACATTCTGGACAGAGAAGGAATGCCGGCGGACAGCGGAGAACGCCGTCACCTGGTAAAGATGGATCCGGTAAAAAAGAGGACGAAAATCATTTCGGACGTCGAAACGGTTCCACGTACCGTGAAGTTTTGCCCAATTCGAAACCGCCTGAATACCAGGGAAAACGTATTTGCTGTCACGATATATTCCAGACAGAACGCCAGCATACAGGGTGTCATCAGAAACAGCAGGGGGAGTGCCTGCTTCAGAAGCGGGATGGAGGTGCTCCGCATGATCTGTGAATGCCTGCCTGCATAATTTCCCGGAACAGAGGTGACTGTGATGAAGAAAAAAAGAAAGAGAACCATGCCGGGGGGAGCCGTCGGCAGAAGAGAACGATGGATGCAGAGAAAACGGGTACTGCCTGGCCGTATGGAATTTCTGATGCAGCACGATACGCTGACCGGCTTATACAACCGGGGCAAGATGTTTGCAGAGACGCGGCGCATGATCGACGCGCACCGGGATACGCTGTTCGTACTGCTGCGGTTTGACATCGACCGGTTCCGGCTGTACAATTCTGTATACGGCGAGGAGGAAGGCGATAAACTGCTTATTTTCCTGGCTGAGATCATAAGAAAACACGCAGAATGTTTTGAAATGTGTACATACGGCAGAATCATAGCGGACACATTCTGCATCTGCCAGCCTTTTGATCCGGATATATTGGCTGAGCAGATTAAGGACCTGAGAGAATACTTAAACGAATATCAGAAAGATTACCTGCTGGAACCTACGGTCGGCGCCTACGTCGTGGCGGAGCCGGACCTGTCTGTTGAGGAAATGTACGTCAGAGCCTTCATTGGAAGCAAAAAGTGCAAGCATCTGTATGCCTCCTGTCTTGGATTTTACGATGAAGGGGAAAAAGAGAGGGAAGCGGAAGAGACGGCGATCATGAATGACATGCGTCGGGCGATGGAACAGGAGCAGTTTGTCATCTTTTTTCAGCCCAAATTCGCCCTTTCCACAGATACGGACTTTGGCGCCGAGGCGCTGGTGCGCTGGAACCATCCCAAAGCCGGTCTGATTCCGCCAGGAAAATTTATCCCGGTATTCGAGAAAATCGGCTTCATCGTTCAGCTGGATTACTATGTGGCGGAGCATGTATGCCGGATCATCGGGAAATGGCGCCGTGATGGAAAAAACTTAAATCCCGTCACCATCAACCTTTCCAGGGTCACTCTCCTTGATCCGGAACTGGTCGAAGAGCTGCGGAAGCTGACAGAGAAATATCACGTTCCCGTATCCCTGCTGAATCTGGAAATTACTGAAAGCGCCTATGCCTCCGATCCTGACCAGATCATGGCAGCCATTCATTCGCTGCGGCGTGCCGGTTTTGTGACTATGATGGATGATTTCGGCAGCGGCTACTCCTCGTTAAACATGCTGAAGGATATCGATGTGGATGTTCTCAAGGTGGATATGAATTTCCTTTCCGGAGGTATGGCGGCAGAGAAGGGGAAGATCATACTTTCATCGGTGATCCAGATGGCCGGCCGCCTTGGAATCCCGGTAATTGTGGAAGGCGTAGAAACGCAGGAACAGAGAGATTTCCTCAGTACCGTCGGCTGCGATTACGTCCAGGGCTACTATTATGCGAAGCCTATGCCGCAGGAGGAATATGAGAGGAGGTATATATACCGGACGGCGGAATGATGGTAAAATAACAGGAAGAATAAATTCTCCGGTATTCCGCCTTTATACGGCAGAAACTGTCGGAAGACTGTCTGGCAGAACCTTTATAATGATGTAATGGAGGTGAGAAGATGGACTGGATACAACATTTAAATAAAGCGATAGACTATATCGAAGAAAACCTGGACGGAACTATTTCCTATCAGAAAATAGCTAAAATTGCAGGCTGTTCAGTGTACAACTTTCAACGGGTATTTTCCTATATAACGGATAAATCGCTGTCAGAATATATCCGAAGCAGGAGGCTTACTCTGGCTGCATTTGATATTTTAAATACCAGCGATAGAATAATTGATATTGGGGTGAAATATGGATATGAATCTCAGGATTCCTTTACCCGCGCGTTTAAGAGCTTTCACGGAATTTTGCCGTCAAAAGTAAGAAATGAGACCGTCAGGCTGAAGTCCTGTCCAAAAC
>OJKJ01001003.1_pt1 | contig 11882 bp, 8 predicted proteins | sample 1596491 | NCBI WGS metagenome assembly OJKJ01 (sample SAMEA4350160, study PRJEB24818) | metagenome | biome: human; feature: gut; material: faeces | place: Denmark | collected 2013-09 | reverse complement strand
ATTCTATTGTGCGATTTTCCAAAGATAATTTCATCAACTGATACATCAGTAATTTATCAACACTTAGATTGGTATGGATAAATTTTCTTCCCTCTGGAGTATAGCAGTTTGCTGAATACACTTTTGCCATTGGTTTTCTGTGTTGGATATATCCAACAGGGAATATAGGTTCGCCCTCGCCAGCAACATATCGAAGCATTTTAGATTTACCATATCTTGTTGCTTCTTTTGTTGTAAGTTGTCTGCCTGTTTTTCTCAATCTGCCCTTTTTGCTTGCACCTAATCTGTTAGTGAAGATAGCCATTACAGCTCTATTAAGTTTCATACAATCCAGATTTACATTTGTTGCAATCTGATAATAATTTTGCATACCTAATACCATTGAATTATAAAGTCTTATTTCCTCTAATTCTGTTTTTCCCTTTGAGGGAGAAGCAATTTTCTTTGCCTGTGATACCAGCTTGTCTTTTTGGGTCTTGAATTGTTTATCACTTATATGTGATTTAACAACTAACTTCTTTCTTCTCGGTATCATTTTAATCTTGAAACCAAGAAAGTCGGAGTATCTTTTTCTAACATTTACAATTCTTGTTTTTTCTTGTGATACTTCCAATTTTAGTCGTTGCTCGATCCATTGAGTAATTGCTATTTTGGTTTTTTCAGCACTTTCTTTGTAGCGACAGAAAACTCTAAAATCATCTGCATAACGAACCATATACATTTCCTTTAACTTTGTTTTCTTCATTTCTTTGTAAGCGTTGCTTTTACATGGGCTACCGCTTTTATTGATATGAACCACATAGTTTTTTGTAACAGGATTTTCATGCCATTGACTTTCTACCCAATGGTCTAACTCATTAAGAACAATGTTGGCTAGTAGTGGGGATATAATTCCCCCCTGTGGAGTTCCTTTCTCTGGATATGTTATTGTGCCGTCAGGCATTTTAATTGGAGCTTTTAATATCCTTTTTAAAATGAATATCAAGTGCTTGTCCCGTATTCCCATAGCCCATATCTGTTTTATCAGTTTGGAATGGTTCACGTTGTCAAAGAAACCCTTAATATCAAATTCAATCACATAATGTAGCTGGCTGATTTGTAGGCGGTTATAGGTTGCTTTTATTGCATTTTCAACCGACCTATTAGGTCTGAAACCGTAGCTGTTTTCACTAAATTTAGCTTCGCAGATTGGTTCTAATACTTGTTTGATACATTGTTGTATAAGCCTGTCCCACATACAAGGAATGCCTAGAGGTCTGGTTTTCCCATTTGGTTTTGGTATTTCTTTTCGCCTTACTGGCTTAGGTCGATACCCGTGCGGAGTGCCTGCGACAATATATCTTACCTTTTTGACAACTGTTTCTGCTGGCAATTTGCCAATATCTTTAATTATTGTACCGTCTGTTCCTGCTGTCTTACTGCCTGCATTTGCTTTGATATTTCGATATGCCAGTAATATATTTTCTCTCGATAGGATAATATCCATAAGATGAGTGAAAATATCTCCATTCTTACTTTTGGCATATAAATCATCAAAGGTGTTTTGCATTTCGTAATATTCAGCGTGTCTTAAATCTTCTACACACAATGTTTCATTTTTATTTTTAGGCATAAGGCTTCACTCCTTTGCTTGAAATTGAGTGAGCTTTTTTATCTTACTCGTAATCCTTATTAAAGCAACATAATACTTTTCTAATATATACACGACTTGAGGGTATTCCTCCATTCCCATTACAAGAATTTCTTAGGTTCGCCCTCTGCTTTTCAGCATTGGTTCAACTGCTTATTGTTCTTCGTCAGCTTATTCTCTTGATGAGAACCCAATACCTTTCCTCGTTCCGATAATCTTATCTATACATATATATCCTTAGGTCACTAGCTATAAGCCTGCTGGCTTGATACCGCCTGTAACGGTATATGGCATTTCATAACCTATATTCTTACTTTGCCACACCAGCTACGATTTCTCGTACCTTTGCATTTCTACAAAGTACAAATTTAGACCCGTACATTCGCTGTTTCGTCAGTCCCTTGTGGAACATTCTAACCATAGATATTTTATAGACCCCCGACCTGTTGGATACGCTACCCACCTCTGGATAGTTTTCGATAGAAGATATATGTTCATCAACTATTACGGTATCTTTCAGCCGTCTTTACCGAGCTTCAAACATTCTGAGTTTCCTCATTCAATGCTTGTCGGAGGCTCAGGGCAGGCGTTTCAGAGCGTTACTTCATCATTCCACCTGTCAGATTATCAGTTCTCCTAATAATCAAACTTTTTCGTTCTTTTATTAGTGCCTTAGCTTTTCACTAAGGAACGAGTCGCACATAAGTTCTGTCCGAAATTCATTATTTTTTTCTCCTTTCCATCATTTCAATTTCTCTGTCTGCCGCTTTACCAGCCTGCATAAGACACATAGTAACTACTCCGATACCAGCACCAAGCGATACCAGAAATAAATCAAATAATAAATGCTTCATGTTATCATTCCTCCGTTTCTGTAATGATTTCCTCTGTGGAAGTTGTTTGTTGCTCAATGAGTTTCCTGTGACGCTCGGTGAGCTTCGCATGGTCTAAAATATCTTTGAGATACGTCGTACCGTTGGTACTGTCTATCTGCTGCAAGACTTTCCATGTAGGAGCTACCTGTCTGCTTATCCAGTTCAGCGTCCTTGTGAGCGTGTACGGTTCTGGTTTGGTCGTCAGTTTCAAACGCCCACGATCAGAACCGATAAAGTACGCCCATTTCTCATTGGTTTTCCATTCGCTACGCCGCTTCTCCACCTCCTTGTCAACGAACCTCATATAGCGGTTGATAATAGCAAAAGCGGTACGCTCTGCGTCATAGTAGGTCAGCAGGTCACGCACCGCATAATAGGCTCGCTCATTTTTCAGTCGGATTTCAAATCGGTTCTTGATTTTCGTATCTTCAATCGGAATATCATATTTGACGTATTGCTCATAGTCCTTTTCATAGATACAGAAATAAACCTCCGATTTGAGCGAACCGATATATAATGTATTTCCCATACCGTATCTATCCTGTTCTTTGCTTCTCACCAGCTCACCGCTGCGGTAACTCTTGAAGCTGCGGAATACGGAAATACATTCTTCATGGTTGCATTTCTCTGTCAGTTCTGGAATATCTAAGATTCCTGCCATATCATTGATGGCGAGGTCAAGACGTTTCATCACACCTCCCTCCACCAGAGCGTCCATGAGAAAGTCATACCAGCTCCTATGCTGTGCCAACAGGTAACTTTCCATCTGCCGACAGCCTTTACCTTTCAGCTCCAACAATGTGCCTTTTTCCTTATCGGGTGAAGCCAGCACGAACACATCACCCAAGACATAATGTTCCGCATAGGAGTAGAATCCGTAATCCTCATGTATCATCACATCAAGCCGAAGTTTGAGAATATCCTCAACCACGTGCTTCACGTCCTGCGTGGGAAATCGGATTCTGACATAATCAAAGACCATTTCCAGCGGATTGTCTGGATTCAGCTTTTCCAGAGCGTCCGTGAATTTCCTCTTGATTTCTTCCGTCAAGGCTACTTTTCCAGCTTCAATCCTGCTGACGTATTCCCGGCTGACACCAGCCATGACAGCAAGCCGATTCTGGGAAACACCGTACTGTGTCCGTTTTTCTTTCAAATTATTTATCCATTCGGTATCATTCAGTAAAAATCCCTCCAATCGAAAAGGAATGTGACAGTTACCGATTTTGTCACACTCCCTTGAATGTTTGAAAAGTCCACTGTTTCAGCGGCTTTTCCGATATTAAATTGACTGTTTCCTGTTGATTTGTGCCCCCCTGTTAGATAACGGGGGCGAATGGTTGGTGTGGCTTACGCCACCCCAACACAGGCTAGTCCGTACCTGCGGCTTTCGCTTCGCACGCCGCTTGTCCGTCCTGCCTGTTTTGTGACAATCTCCCTATCTCTTTTAGAAAATCGTGTCCTTTGGGTACAAGGGGAGTGTAAAATTCAGATATGACACTATTTCCTGTATCAACGTAGCCACGTCCTTTGATCTGTTTCAGAAAAAAGTCCTTGTCTACTTCCCCGAACATCATACTGTAACCAAGCTCCGACATACGCCCCAATGCCACACGGAAATTGAACTGGTCACGGATTCCATCACCTAAATATTTTGCGTCTGGTCGCTGACAGGCAAGAATCAGAAAATATCCTGCCTGTCGTCCGAGCATGACTATCTGTTTGAGTTTATTAAGAACAGCGGCATTTTCCTTAGTCGTCAGCATTTCCATAAACGCCACATATTCATCAAAGATAAGGAAGTGGGGTGATAGTCCTAAATAGGCATAGTTTTCACCCGTCTTGTAGTTTTCCATCAACTTCATAGCTTCACTTCTTGCCATCATACCGTCATAAAACCTGTCAATACAGGAAGTTATATCTTCTTTCTTATACCAGACTTCGGGCATGACTGCGGATAAATCCGCAAGGTCGGCGTTTTTCGGGTCTAACACATACATGACCGCATTGCTGCGGAGCAGAGCTTCAATGAGAGTGAGGATAAAATACGTCTTTCCTCCACCTGTACCTCCGGCAATCAGCATATGTGGGAGCTTGTCATACTCCCACCAGACATTTTTCATCAGACGCAAGCTGCCATGTTCAGCCTGTACCTCATTGATAGTGATTCTGTTCGCAATCGTATCATAGAGCAGCACATACTCCACATAGCTGTCTTTCAGTTCTTTGGAAACCAGTTCACAATACAAGCCTGTTTCCAGTTTCTTTTCCAAGTGTAGAAGCTGCTCCTGATATTTACCTAATGTGATTTCTGTACGGATATATAATAGTCCATGCTCCATGCGGTAATACACTTTAGGAAAGTAGGTGATTTTTTCTTTTTTAGTAGTGGCTGGCAAGTCTTTGAAAAAGCCACTGTCCTGTGTGGATTCTGATTCATACCAGCCATTTTCCAACAGCATACGAGCCAGCTTTTGACGGTGAAAGAGCTGCTTCACTCTGTCATACTGGAATCTGCGATAGAAAAGGGCAGCCAGCACACAGACCAGAACCGCCACAACGATAGTCACTATCCTATATGGTGTGACTGTTAAATGGACGCTGCCATCTTGTAGAAAGCTGACCGATTTCCAGTCCGTAGTGAGGATTGACTTTAGGTTTAGCAGCATAATCACCGCAAGGAACAGCAGGAGCAGTGAACCAGCCGAGAAACGAAAAACCAGTGATTTGTCACTGGCTCTGATTCGATTCCCACGTTTATTGAATTGTGGCATAGGCTAAATCCTTTCTTTATTTCTTATGCTGCGGATTGTTGGGAGCGTGGTTATTTCCGGCTGGCTGACCGTTCTTATTCTTCAAGACAATATCATCTGCCTTGATATACCAGTCAACGTCTGCACCTTGAAATGTAGCGGTTGCCACCGTATCAGCTACAGGATTGATGATTTCCACCTCTGCGTTGTAGTCAAATTCCTTTAACGGAACAGAAGCCGGAATACTCACCTGTATCATGCGACCCTGTTCTTTACACTTCAAATCGTAGGTACGTTCTTTGATTTCTTCAGAAACCGTACCGTCCTCATTCTGGATATGTACCTCTCGTCTTAATGCGGAGAATTTCAATACTCCGAAAGTCTTTTCCTTGTCAATGATGATTCCGTTTGCTAATCTCATAAAATTTTACCTCCTTACGCTTTCACCATATCGTCTGCTGACAGGATATAGTTTGTGAATCCTCTTGTACCGATTTTGTAACCCTCTGCGGTGATTTTGGGATTGATAAGTTTCACTTTTTCCTCTGATTCAAAATTCTTCTCACCAGCAGAAGCAGGCAGCACCACGATAATATCATCAGCCCTCTGTACGTCCGAATAAAGGTTGAAGCTGCGGGAAACTACCGTCATGCGTCCGTTGATCCTGCGCTGTTCAACTTTATTCTCTCCAGCAAATTCCAAATTTCCGAACGTCTTTTCCATGTTCGGGATAACGTGTTTTAATTCCATAAATTATTTACCTCTTTTCTTTCTATATTTTTAGTGTTTGATTGTGTCATTCTGCTGTCGGGATAATATCTGTCTGCCTGTGAATTATCAAGGGCAAGCGTTGTGCTGAAAGCACCCTTGACAATCCCCATTCAGAAAGATAAATCGTAATCAAGCAGAAGTTAGATATAGTGTCAGCCACAGACTGACGTTTCCATGACAGGCGGTGAACGGGGCATTGCTTTCATAAACTGTTACCTCCGTGTCAGTTAGATTTCTTTACTCTGCGGAATCTCTTATATCCGGCAAAGATAAGACCAGCAGCAGAAATTCCCATCATAGCGAATAATGCGACAAATGGCGTATTGTCACCTGTTTTTGGTGAATCGCTTGTCTTTGTTGGTGTGCTAGGTTCTTCTGGTGTCGTAGGGGATTCTGGCTTCTCTTTGATAGTTACCGTCTGCCCCTCGTCCTTGATGTCCTTATGTTCAGCTACTTTGATAGGATTGTCTGGATTGGTTACGTCATATAATTCTTCAAAGGTCACAAGCTCTTTGCCGCCAAGCTCCGAAGCATTGAACGTAAATTCAATCTGAACCTCCATTTTAGAATCCTCGGCAGTAAAGGTAAGGTCATTTTCTACATGTTTACCATTCACTAGAAGTTCTGCATTTTCAGACTTCACCATTTCCCAACCTTTAAGAGTGTATTTCACGCCTTTTTCCAAACCGTCTAAAGTGACTGTATCGACAATCGTTACTTTGTCGTCTGCTTCAATCGTTTTTTCACCTGTTGCCTTATCGGTAGCGGTTGTGTGCATAGTGATGATACGTTCCGTAATCGTCACCGTTTGCCCCTCGTCCTCAATGTCTTTATGTTCTGCTACCTTTGTAGGCTCATCTGGATTGGATAAATCGTATAATTCCTCAAACGTCACAAGGTCTTTTCCTGCAAGAGAAGAAGCATTGAATGTAAAGGCAATTTCAACTTCCATACTGGAATCTTCCGCAGTAAAGGTATAGTCGCTTTCTACAGGCTGCCCGTCAATCAAAAGCTGTGCATTTTCAGACTTCACCATCTGCCAGCCTTTCAATTGATATTTTGTGCCTTTTGTCAGACCGTCCAAAGTCACGGTATCAACGATAGTCACGCTTTTTCCGGCAACGATTGATTTTTCACCTGTCACCTTATCTGTGGCAGTCGTATGGATAGTGATTTCTGGCTCATATTCATCTGTGAGCGTACCTAAATCCACAACAACTTTATTTCTCGATACCACTACATCAAATGCCGGAATCAGCGTCATTCCCTTGTTGGAATCGCAGCGTAATTCTTCGATTGTGTAGGGATCATAGAGCAATGCACCTTTGCTGTCGTCTGGTGTGGAAGTACCGAACCAGATACCGTCCTCACTGGTCTTTCCGGCGTTGGTGTTCTGTTTATGAGATACCCAATCAGAGGAAGTGGAGAACTGACCGTTTGCGTCCGTCACAATGATATAGCTCTCACCAGTCGTCTTGCTTGTGATCCTAAAGGGAACATTCGCAAGTCGCTTGTGAGTGCCAGCACCGATTTTTACACCCTCAATATCACCACGGATAATCTGATTGTAGATAGAGTGTGCTTCATCTGTTAAATCCACGATTTCACCGTCATTTACAATATCAAATTCACGGTCAACCGCACCAGTTGTCAAATATCCCGTCGGACTTTTGGATTCTGAAATTTTATAATGACCGTAAGGAAGTGTGTCAGCGTCAGTAGCAGCGATACCGTCAATACCGGTATGGATTGTCTTGACGACTTCATTTTTGTTGTATAACTTGCCATCTACCAAGACAGCATTATCATTTAAGGAAATGATTGTAAAGGCAGTATCATTCAAGGTCGCACCGCCCTGTGCTTTCGTATCTTTTGTTTCAAGGTCACGTTTCTGGATTTTGACACCTCCACGAATCACCTTGTCCGATACGGAATACTGGTTGCTGCCGCTTAATGCTGCAAGTTCGCCATCTTCTGTAATCTGTGCCACATAGACACCTTTTATCTGTTCCGAACTTCCGGCAGCCTGCATATAAGCACCCTCCAATAAGTAACCGTTTGGAGCTTTTTTTTCTTCCACAGTGATAGTACCAAGCGGCAAGCAGATAGTACCATTCTGTGTATAGAAGCTGTCACCCGATACCTTGTAGGAATCCGCTAATCTTGTGATGTAATGAACTTCATTGTTGCTGTCTTTTTCAGCGATTGTCTTTGTCGTCCATGTGCGTGTTGGTTCAGATGGAAGATTATCTTTTGTGTAATATCCGTCATAATATTTCCAGACGAACTCCGCACCCTCCAAAGAAGCGTTACCCTGTGGCGTAGCTTTGGAAGTTTCCATATCAATCTTGAAAAGCTTAACCAAAGTGTCTGTGACTTTTGGTGTGTCGCTGACTTTTAAAGTCGTAGTTTCACCAGCTTTGACCGTCATAGTATAGACGTTCTTATCTAATTGGAATCCTTTTGGAGCTTTCGTTTCTTTCACATAGTATGTCGCAGCTCTTAATTCCACAGTGTCAGTATTGCCATTGGCATTTGTCGTAAGTGTGGCAACAGATTTCGTGCAGCCTTTATTAGAATAGACACCATAAGTCGCACCAGCGATTGAATAACAATCATTCGATTTTGTAATCGTAATATTACTGGAAGATTTCTGAATCTTGCCATTTCCAACAGCAAGCTCTGCGAAGAACTGTCCTAAATCCTGCCCCTCACCAGTGTAAATATAACCGTAACAGTCATAGCGTCCTTTGTTTGCTGCTACAAAGGCTTTCGCTCCAGCGAACACTTCATCTTGTACGGACTTTGAGATTTCATCATAAGAAGCTCGTACATTGTCACAGTTCCACCCAAGATGGACGCTCAATCTCTGCCAGACTACTAACTGTCTTAAAAGGTAAGCGTGCTGGCTACTCAATCTTGTATGGCTTTTCGTATACTGTTTGACGTATTCAAGAGATAAAGCAACGTCAGCTATCTGGTCGGCAGTCATGCGTGTACTTGCGTCAGCTCTGGTCTTATATCCATTCTTAAAGCCTGTGTTGATGTCGATACAGTAAGCGTCCTCACCCTCAACGGTCATATGCCCCTCGTTGAATGTAGAGCCGATAGAACCGTCATTCATTACTTTCTCAACGATTCCGACACGTTCCTCTGATTCCGTCCAGTATTGCGTTTCCGCAGCATGAACAGCGGTTGTGGGTAGAGCAGTAAAGACAGTTGCAAGGGTAAGAACACCTGTAAGCAATCGTTTCAATATCTTATTCATATTTCTTGATTCTCCTTTCATTTGGGTAAAAAAATAGACGCTCATTTCTGAACGTCTAAAGTCATACGAGTATCTTGATTTCTAGTGACAAATGATTTATATTAAATACAGTTGGTTGTAAATGTAAATCACAGCAGTAAACAGGTTCATTTTGCTAACAGCTTGCTAACACTCTGTAGTGTATGTCGGTACACTTACGGGTATCAGCTTCTAAGATGAACAAAGACTTTTGCCTTGATTTACGGTATTAAACGCCCCTGAAAGGATAATCGAACTACCAGTTACCACGGTTCACAGGGAACTCCTAAGCGGAAGGCCAGCGGTTCGAATCCGCTCAGGAACACTGAATACAATGCCGAAAACCTTGATGTGAGAGGTTTTCGGTTTTTTAATTTAACAGGAAAGTTCTCCTGTTAAATTAAAACCGCTCCATGAAGAAGCGCACTGCAGAGGCAGGAAAACTATTTTTAAGTTTGACACTGTGATTACGTCATGATAGTATTAAAACCAGCAATATAAACGGATGGTTTTAAGATGACGAACGTAGTTCTCGATTTATATAGTATTACTATATGCCTGATACTGTTTATTTATCTGGCATCCGGTAATCGGAAACATAATAAACTTAACAGGTACTTCAGGAATATGTGTGCAGCTAATATAATCATGCTGCTGGGGGATATGACAAACTGGCTGTGTGAAGGGACTTCGAATTCCTGGTTCCCGGTTCTTCTACGGTCAGGGACGGCTGTTTATTATCTCAGTGCGGTTCCTCTGGTTTACTTTTTTGCATGTTACATTACAGAATATATGTCTGTGCGGACGAAAGTCAGTTTGCTTTTCAAAAAAACAGTTCTGGCGCTGGGAATTTTCTACAGTATCGGGGTGATTTTATCACTCCGAAAGGGACTGTTTTTTTCTATCTCGGAAGAAAATATTTATCAGCGGGGCGAATGGTACTGGCTTTCACAGGCGATACCGCTTTTAGTATATCTGCTTGCCTGTCTATTTATTTTTATTTACAGGAGGCAGTTTTCAAAACGTGAGAAATGGATTTTTTCAAGCTATATCCTCTTTCCTGTAATAGCTGAAGGCATACAGATATGCTTTTATGGAGTTGCCTTGCTAAACACGGCGATAACGGTTTCATTACTCGTTATTTTTATAAATATCCAGCTTCAGAGAGAGTTGCTGATGGAGCACCAAGAAACGGAGCTGGCAAAAATGAGAATTAATATAATGCTGAGCCAGATACAGCCGCATTTTCTTTACAACACACTGACAACGATACGGCAGCTTTGCGATCTTGATCCTATGCAGGCAAAACAGGCTATCCGCGATTTCGCCTGGTTTCTCCGGTCTAATATGGATTCGCTGACTAATAAGGAGCGGATACCCTTTGAGCAGGAACTGCAGCATACCAAAAGCTATGTGAATTTGGAACTGCAGAGGTTCAGAGAGAGGCTGAAGGTGAACTATGATATTCAGTCGTATGATTTTACCATCCCTCCGCTGACCCTTCAGCCGATTGTGGAGAACGCTATCAGACATGGCGTTATGAAACGGGAGGAAGGTGGAACAATAACAATCAGAACAGAGGAGGATGAGATTGAATACCGGATTTTTGTATATGATGATGGAATTGGTTTTCAGGTGAAAGAGAGCGGAGAAGGAATAAAGAGGGACAGACCGGAAGAAAAGTGCCACATTGGTACGGAAAATGTGAGAAAACGTCTTCAGGCAATGTGCAATGGCACATTGGAGATTTACAGCAGACCGGGTGAGGGGACGACAGCCCTGATCCGGATTCCAAGGAGGGATAGAAATGACAATCATTGCGGTTGACGATGAGCCGCTGGCATTGCTTGATTTGAAAGAGACATTACTGGAGGCTGCACCTGATTGCAGACCGTTTTGCTTTACGTCGCCGAAAATGGCTGTGGAGTATGCCGAAAAGAATAGGGCGGAAGTGGCTCTTCTTGATATAGAGATGGGGCCCTGGGACGGTTTCCGCCTGGCGCTGGAATTAAAAGCCCTGCAGCCGGATATGAGAATTGTTTTTGTTACCAGTCACGAAAAGTATGCAATTGATGCTTTCAGGATTCACGCGACCGGTTATCTTTTAAAGCCGGTGGCAAGCGAGGCGATTAAAAGAGAACTGACATTTATCTATGGGGAGAACCTGCAGGATAGGGGAAAGAGGGTCCGCATTCAGACCTTTGGCGGTTTTGATGTGTTTGTAGACGGAGAGCGTCTGAATTTTAAGCGGGCAAAGGCAAAAGAACTTCTGGCCTGCCTGGTGGATCGAAAGGGAGTCAGCATCACAACAAGGGAAGCATGTGCCATTCTCTGGGAGGATAAGCCTTATAATTCGGCCCAGAAAAGTTATTATCAGACAATAGCGGCCGAATTAAAGGCGGCTCTCCGGGGAGTTGGAGCAGACAATATTTTAGTAAAGACAAGAAACAGTCTTGCGATACGGCCAGAGCATTTAGACTGTGACAGTTATCGCTTTATGGTGGGAGATCCGAGTTCAATAAGCAGCTAACGGCAGAATTATATGTCTTGCTACAGTTGGGACGAGA
>OJKJ01001002.1_pt1 | contig 11885 bp, 10 predicted proteins | sample 1596491 | NCBI WGS metagenome assembly OJKJ01 (sample SAMEA4350160, study PRJEB24818) | metagenome | biome: human; feature: gut; material: faeces | place: Denmark | collected 2013-09 | reverse complement strand
AGCAATGACAGATTATCTGCCGAAGCATTCATAAATCGTGCCAGCTTTTAATTTGCTGTTATTAAAGGTTTTTTATTTTGATGAACACAAGGAGGACGTGTCATCGTCACTAGTGACGATGACTAATGACAGCCGTCAGGACGAAACGGGCGACGCAACAGAGTCACGTTGAATGAGTTCACCGGTGAAGGTTTTTGGCGGGGTAAACGCCCCGTCCCCTAGCATAAAAATCAGCCGTCCAATAATTTCCTGAATCATCTCAGTCACCGGAATTTTTACGCTGGAGAGCGCCGGAACGATGTAGGGGGCAATAGCGATATCATCGAATCCGATAACTGACACCTGCTCTGGCACCGCTACGCCGCGCTCGTGTAACGCTTTGATCGCACCTATCGCCATATCGTCGTTACTGGCAACTAACGCGCTAAATTTAGCCCCACGTTCGAGCAACGTTTCTACCCCTTCGGCACCGCTGGCGGGCGTCCATTTACCGTTAGCGATAAGTTTTTCATTGAACGCAATACCATGCTGCGCCAGCGCGTCTTTATATCCGGCAAGACGTTCAATGCTGGTGGGGGAATCCATCGAGCCGGTAAGGAAAGCAATCTCCTGATGTCCGGCGGTTATCAACTCTGCCACGGCGTTAAAGCTGGTCTGTTTATGATCGCACCAGACGCTATGGCTGCTGTTTTTGCGCAGGCGGCGATTAAGCACCATTATCGGCTGACTGTGTGCGTCAATGATGTCATCAATCTCATCCACGCTTAAAAAGCGCGGGTAAATCATGATGGCGTCGCAGCGCAAATCCAGCAGATACTGAATCGCCTGGCGCTCTTCTTCGGCGCTATGTTTACCATCTGCCAATAGCAACTGTCGCCCTTTCTCTTCCGCCATTCGCGCGGCATGAAACAGTAATTCACTAAAATAAATGCCATGGTAAAGCGTGTTGGTCACGACCAGCCCCAGCGTCTGAGTACTCTTCGCCGACAGATTGCGCGCCAGCAAGTTTGGACGGTAACCGCTCTCTTCTACCGCCTGAAACACGCGATCTTTAGTCTCCTGGCTGACGTAGCCATTACCTGAAAGCACGCGGGAAACGGTCGCTTTTGAAACCCCGGCGCGCTTCGCCACTTCCAGCATCGTCGTCATCATTTTCATCCCTTTACACGCAATCAACGCAGTGTACTGCACCGTTTGCCGATTGTCCTTGCGCAATCGGCGGGAAAAATATTCAGGTGACCGGTTTCACAAATATAAAAAATGAACAATTAACTCTCTTGCTTATTGCATGTTAACTATTCATGATTTTGTGAAACCGGTTTCCCAATTCCGTTTCAGCATCGGCATTTTTCCGTCACGTCGACTGATAACAACTACATCTACCCTACTGATAACAGGATAAAATCCGATGGCCAAAAATTATGCGGCGCTGGCAAGCTCGGTGATAACGGCACTGGGCGGCGTTGATAACATCTCGGCGGTCACGCACTGTATGACGCGTTTGCGCTTTGTTATCAAAGATGACCAGCTTATCGATAGTCCGACGTTGAAAACCATCTCCGGCGTGCTCGGCGTGGTACGTAGTGACAACCAGTGTCAGGTGATTATAGGTAATACGGTTTCGCAGGCCTTTCAGGAAGTCGTCAGCCTGCTGCCGGGAGACTTGCAACCCGCGCCTCCCGTGGGTAAACCAAAGCTCACGCTACGTCGCATTGGTGCGGGGGTCCTCGATGCGCTGATCGGCACCATGTCACCGCTGATCCCGGCGATTATCGGCGGATCGATGGTCAAACTGCTGGCGATGATCCTCGAGATGAGCGGCGTGCTGACAAAAGGATCGCCGACCTTAATCATTCTGAATGTGATTGGTGACGGTGCTTTCTTCTTCCTGCCGCTGATGGTCGCGGCTTCTGCCGCCATCAAATTTAAAACCAATATGTCGCTGGCGATTGCCATTGCGGGTGTGCTGGTACATCCGAGTTTTATTGAGCTGATGGCGAAAGCGGCCCTGGGTGAACATGTTGAATTTGCCCTGATTCCGGTCACCGCGGTGAAATACACCTACACAGTGATCCCGGCGCTGGTGATGACCTGGTGCCTGTCATATATCGAACGCTGGGTGGACAGCATTACGCCAGCGGTGACGAAAAACTTCCTCAAGCCGATGCTGATTGTGTTGATTGCCGCACCGCTGGCAATCCTGCTGATTGGCCCGATTGGTATCTGGATCGGTAGCGCCATTTCGGCGCTGGTTTACACCATTCATGGTTATCTGGGCTGGCTTTCAGTCGCCATTATGGGCGCGCTGTGGCCTCTGCTGGTAATGACAGGGATGCACCGCGTCTTTACGCCAACCATCATTCAGACCATTGCCGAAACCGGCAAAGAAGGGATGGTCATGCCGTCAGAGATCGGCGCTAACCTGTCGCTGGGCGGTTCATCACTGGCGGTGGCATGGAAAACGAAAAACCCGGAACTGCGCCAGACGGCGCTGGCTGCGGCAGCATCAGCCATTATGGCGGGGATTTCCGAACCCGCGTTATACGGCGTGGCGATCCGCCTGAAACGTCCGCTTATCGCCAGTCTTATCAGCGGTTTTATTTGCGGCGCGGTTGCCGGTATGGCGGGGCTTGCCAGCCACTCAATGGCAGCGCCGGGGCTATTTACCAGCGTGCAGTTCTTCGATCCGGCGAATCCAATGAGCATCGTCTGGGTGTTCGCCGTCATGGCGCTGGCGGTCGTGCTGTCGTTCATCCTCACACTGTTGCTCGGCTTTGAGGATATTCCTGTTGAGGAAGCGACTGCCGAGGCGCGAAAGCATCAGAGCGTACAACCGACCGTCGCCAAAGAAGTAAGTCTTAATTGAGGATGAAAATGTCAGTATTTCCGCAAGGTTTTTTATGGGGCGGCGCGCTTGCCGCCAACCAGTCTGAAGGCGCGTACCGTGAAGGCGGCAAAGGGCTGACCACCGTCGATATGATCCCGCACGGCGAACATCGAATGGCGGTGAAACTGGGGCTGGAAAAACGTTTTCAGTTGCGCGATGACGAGTTTTATCCCAGCCATGAGGCGACGGATTTTTATCATCGTAATAAAGAAGATATCGCCCTGATGGCAGAGATGGGATTCAAGGTTTTTCGCACCTCGATTGCCTGGAGCCGCCTATTTCCGCAGGGCGATGAACTGACGCCCAATCAGCAGGGCATTGCTTTTTACCGCGCGGTATTTGAAGAGTGTAAAAAGTACGGTATCGAACCGCTGGTCACGTTGTGTCACTTCGACGTGCCGATGCATCTGGTTACTGAATATGGCTCCTGGCGTAACCGCAAGCTGGTAGAGCTTTTCAGCCGCTACGCCCGGACCTGCTTTGAAGCATTTGATGGTCTGGTGAAATACTGGCTTACCTTCAATGAAATCAACATTATGTTGCATAGCCCGTTCTCCGGCGCGGGTCTGGTGTTTGAAGAAGGGGAAAATCAGGATCAGGTGAAATATCAGGCTGCGCATCACCAGCTGGTTGCCAGTGCGCTAGCCACCAAAATCGCCCATGAGGTTAACCCGCAAAATCAGGTGGGTTGTATGCTGGCGGGCGGTAACTTCTACCCTTACAGCTGCAAGCCGGAAGATGTCTGGGCGGCGCTGGAGAAAGATCGGGAAAACCTGTTTTTTATCGATGTGCAGGCGCGGGGCGCGTATCCGGCTTACTCTGCCCGCGTATTCCGCGAAAAAGGGGTAACCATCGACAAAGCACCGAGCGATGATGAGATCCTGAAAAACACCGTCGATTTTGTCTCTTTCAGCTATTACGCCTCGCGCTGCGCCTCGGCGGAGATGAACGCCAACAACTGCAGTGCGGCGAACGTGGTGAAATCGCTGCGTAACCCGTATCTGCAAGTGAGCGACTGGGGCTGGGGTATTGATCCACTCGGTCTGCGTATCACCATGAATATGATGTACGACCGTTATCAGAAGCCACTGTTTCTGGTGGAAAACGGCCTGGGCGCAAAAGATGAATTTGCTGCCAATGGCGAAATTAACGACGACTATCGCATCAGCTATTTACGCGAACATATCCGCGCAATGGGCGAAGCGATTGCAGACGGCATTCCGCTGATGGGCTACACCACATGGGGCTGTATTGATTTAGTTTCCGCCTCTACGGGTGAAATGAGCAAACGCTACGGTTTTGTCTACGTAGACCGTGACGACGCAGGCAACGGCACGCTGACGCGCACGCGTAAGAAATCGTTCTGGTGGTATAAAAAAGTGATTGCCAGTAACGGTGAAGATTTAGAGTAAGTAACCGTGCCGGATGCGGCGTGAACGCCTTATCCGGCCTACAAGGCCCGATAAGCGTTGCGCATCGGGCAATCTTGGGTTTGGCATCAGTCAAAAATCAAAGAAACCATTCCGGCTTAACGCCAAATCGGGCTGAAAGTGCCTTAATGTGGGATATCGTCAGGGAACGTTGTCCAGATAAAATCTGACTGACCAGGGATTTAGAGCCGATTTCGTTCTTCAAATCCGCATAGGTCAGATTATGTTGATCAATCAGCGTACGAAGTAACGCCACGCCAACCGGCATTGCTGCAACGGCTTTGTCGAACTCTGCAAACTTTTCGTTATTGTTTTCATATTCTGCAATGCGGCTCGCCAGAAAGTCGATAAGTGGATTGGTATCATCTTCTTCAATCAAATATTCGACCAGTTCCAGTGCTTCACGATAATCATCTTCTGAGTCACTGCCTCCCAGAAAGGGGACTGCATTGACCAGTTCTCTTGTTGCTTTAACAGCGCGTGCAGCATTAGCAGTCATTCTTTGTTCTCTCTGTAGTATCGTGTCAGACGCTCACTTTTCTAAAATGCCATGTTTGCTCGGCATCATAAGGCATGGTCAGGAGAGGTTTCAGCACCCGCTTTTGCGCATATTCGCCGTCACTCATTGGCAGATATTCGGTAAAGCTGGTGGCCTGTGCAGGCAGCACTAAGCTCAATAAAAAAGCGCACATCCCTGTTCTGATGTTCAATTCCCTGAATTCCCTGATGGAGAATTATTCTTCTTCCACCGCTAACTGCGCGAAGCCGCCATTCCCTTCCCAGCCTTCCAGTCGTTGATAAACGGTTTCTACCGCATCTTTAATCGGCTGGGTCATCGGGTAGTAAAAGCCGACGATATCCGGCTGGATGCCGAGAAAAATCACTTCGCCAATATCTTCTTTCAACTGGTCGATAAGATAGTTCAGCGGCATGTTATGGGTAGTCATCATAAACATCTCGGCGATGTCAGCCGGGTCGATGATGCGGATCTCGCCAGGGTTTAGCCCCATATCCGTGGCGTCGACAATAAGCAGCCGTGTCGGGCGCAGTTCGCGGATAGCGACAATGTCGTTTTCCGGTGCGCTACCGCCGTCAATCACTACCCAGTTGCCTTTCGGCGCGGCAGCGCACTTTTCCGCCAGTAGCGGGCCTGCGCCATCATCACCCATCATGCTATTGCCAACACAGAGTAAAACGTCAGTCACGCAGTCTCCTCACCATCAAATAGATGGCGTTTTCCTGATGAATATCATGCAGCATACTTAACAGCATTGTACTCCATTCCTTCTGCTGCGAAGTTTGCGCTGCCCGGGCTTTATCGAATGCGTTGGCCAGCATCGGCACATGGTTAATGTCGATGACGATCTCACCATATTTCGGCACGCCTTCCATTTTGCGGCGGGCTTCGCTGCCCGCCTCCAGAGTGGCAATCCATGCCAGATAGTCATCCCACGGGCAGGTAAGCGCCGCTTCCAGGCAATCGATAACCCCAAGGTGGTGACCAATCGCCAGGCTGTAATAGACCACCTGCTGCGCCTGGTCAGGCGTCGCGTCGTTCTCATCAATAAATTTACGGCTCAGCTGACTGAACACCACCGTCTCGCTCATCGGATACGCGCTCCTTCTATGACCTGGTTCAGATGGGTGACGATCTCGGTCAGACGCGGATCGTTTTCCGCTTCCAGCCAGCGTGCAACCTGTTCTTCGCCCTGCCCTAATTGCGTCAGGAAATCATCGGCAATCTGGCGACCGTAACGATAACCCGCCAGGCGGCGTGCTTCGCGATCCACTTTCACGCGCAGCGGCTGCACCATATCGCCATGCAGAATCTCCGCCGGTTGTTCATCCTGCTCACCCGGCCCACGGGCGTGGATTTTCTGCTCCAGCAGGCCGAGCGCCATCGCAAAGCCGTACAGCGTGGCGGCAGGCGTTGGCGGGCAGCCAGGGATATAAACATCCACTGGAACGATTTTATCCGTACCGCCCCACACGCAGTAGAGATCGTGGAAGATCCCGCCACTGTTACCGCAGGCACCGTAGGAGATACAGATTTTCGGGTCCGGCGCGGACTGCCACGCACGCAGCGCAGGGGATCGCATTGCACGGGTGACCGCGCCGGTAAACAGTAAAATATCCGCATGACGCGGTGACGGAACGACTTTAATGCCGAAGCGTTCTGCATCGAACAGCGGCGAAAGCGTGGCGAAAATTTCGATTTCGCAACCGTTACAGCCGCCGCAGTCCACGCGATAAACGTAGGCAGAACGTTTGATTTTTTTCAGTAACGACGCCTTCATGCTGGCGATGGATTCATCCACCGTCATCGGGACCGGAATGCCGTTGGCGTCACGGGGGCCTAATAAATTGCTCATCAGATGGCCTCTTTCATATGGCGAGTCAGTTCAATACGGTCGGACGGCACCAGGCATTTCTGGCGCTTACATTCCGGGCAAGTCTCAAAGCTTTCGCGGTGGTTTTCCGCGCGGCTGTCACCGTTGTGCTTAAGCAGCGCAATGGCGTAGTCGATCTCTTTCTGGACGGCGAAAGGACGATTGCAGACGCGGCAGTTGCACAGCGCGAAGCGGGACTGTTGCAGGAAATCTTCTTTCTTCCACACCGCCAGTTCGTACTCTTGCGACAGTTTGATCGCCGCTGTCGGGCAGACTTCTTCGCAGCGCCCACAGAAGATGCAGCGCCCAAGGTCAAACTGCCACGCCAGCTCACCAGTGGCGAGGTCGGTTTCAACCGTTAAGGCGTTTGACGGGCAGGCATTGACGCAAGCCGCACAGCCAATGCACTGCTGCGGGTTCTGCTCTGGCTTACCACGGAAGTTTTTATCAACCGCAATCGGCTCCAGCGGATAAGACGAAGTCGCCGTGCCGGTTTTGATGACTTTTTTGATAAAGGTAAACATGGCGATTCCTTATTTCAGCGGCGAGTTTTTACGCTCAATGCTGTAGCGCTCAAGTTCTTTGTACGGCACCACTTTGCTCTTCTTCTTACGTACATCGACCACGGTCATGCGGTCGGTACAGGAGTAGCAAGGATCGAGGCTACCGATAATCAGCGGCGCATCGGAAACGGTATTACCACGCAGCATGTAGCGCAGCGTCGGCCAGTTGGCGTAGGTCGCCGCACGGCAGCGCCAGCGATACAGTTTCTGGTTGTCGCCGGTCATGCTCCAGTGGATGTCATCTCCACGCGGCGCTTCAGCAAAGCCCAGTGCGAAACGGTGAGGAATGTAGGTAAAGCCTTCCACCATCAGCGGGCCGCCCGGCAGGTTATCCAGACCGTAATCGATCATATTCAGCGCGGTATAGACTTCGTTGATACGCACTTTCAGACGGGAAATAACGTCGCAGCCCTGCTCGCTGTGGACTTCCATTGGCAGCAGGCCATAACCAACAAACGGGTGATCGGCACGGGTATCACGGGCGTGACCGCTGGCACGAACCATCGGGCCAACGTTACTGAAGTCGCGAGCGATTTCCGGGTCCAGACGACCAATGCCGACGGTGCGTTGTTCCATGTTCGGTGTGCTCAGCAGCACATCCACCAGCTCCTGCACTTCACGACGCATCTGTTGTGCCAGCTGGCGGGTCTGGATCATGTCGTCTTTCAGCAGATCGCGACGAATCCCGCCGATCAGGTTCAGGCCGTAGGTTTTACGTGCACCGGTAAGGATCTCTGCCATTTTCATGGAGGTTTCACGCACGCGGAAGAACTGCATAAAGCCGGAGTCGAAGCCGGTAAAGTGACAGGCCAGGCCGAGATTGAGCAGATGCGAGTGCAGGCGTTCTACCTCCAGCAGAATGGCGCGGATCATCTGCGCGCGTTCTGGCACCTGAATACCCATCGCGTTTTCCACCGACGTGGTATAGGCGGTGCTGTGAGTAAAGCCGCAGATCCCGCACACACGGTCAGAGAGGAAGGTCACTTCGTTGTAACCCATACGGGTTTCCGCCAGTTTTTCCATGCCGCGATGGACGTAGAACAGGCGGTAGTCGGCGTCGATAATGTTTTCACCATCGACGAACAGACGGAAGTGACCCGGTTCGTCAGAAGTGACGTGCAGTGGACCAATCGGCACGACGTTGTTTTTCTTGTCGCCCAGTTCGTTGATGAACTCGTAGGTTTCAGCATCGGTAGTCGGTGCCGGACGCTGACGATAATCCATGCTGTCTTTACGCAGAGGATAAAGTTCATCCGGCCAGTCATCCGGCAGCACCAGACGACGTTCATCCGGCAGACCAACCGGAATCAAACCGTACATATCGCGCACTTCACGCTCGCCCCACACCGCCGCCGGAACGCGCGGCGTCACGGAAGGATACTCCGGTTTGTTGGCGTCAACTTCGACGCGAACCGTTACCCAACACTTGGTGCCCTTCTCCATCGACAGCACGTAATAAACGGCGTAATGACCATTCAGTTTGCGTTCGTCGTTACCAAACAGCACCGACAGCCAACCCCCTTGTTTGTAGTAGAGAAACTCCACCACTTCCGGCAGGTAGTTCACCTTCACGGTGACGGTTAGCTGATCTTTGGTCTGCCAGGCGTGGTCCAGCACGACGCCCGGAAATGCCTCATTCAGCGCGGCGAGATAATGTTGACCTAATTTTTCTTCAGACATGCTCAAACTCTCTTTAATCACGCCGCCAGCAAGGAGACGAACGCTAAAAATGCAAAGCCAAAACCAGCCCAGGTAATGCGTGGAGTAATATCAAGACGCAAACGGGCCATGCTGTTTTCGAACAGCGCGATAACCAGTACGCCGACCACCAGTTTGACGATGGCAATCACCAGCGCCAGCAGCAGCCCACCGACGGTGAAGGTTTCCATTTGTCCCCACGGAATAAACACCCCGACGAACATCTGCAACACCACCAGCTGTTTCAGGCTGATGCCCCATTTCATGACGCCAAAGCCGCTGCCGCTATACTCAGAGAGCGGACCTTCCTGCAACTCCTGCTCGGCTTCCGCCAGGTCGAACGGCAGTTTGCCCATTTCGATAAAAGTGGCGAACGCACAGGCACAAAGCGCCAGCACCAGCGGGATGCTCTGGCTCAGTGGCCAGTGATAAACGGTGTCGGTGATGTTGCTGATGTTGGTGGAACCGGCAGCCTGTGCGGCGACCCACAGACCAAGCAGCAGCATCGGTTCAACCAACACGCCAAGCATCGCTTCACGGCTCGCGCCGATAGCGGTAAACGGGCTACCAGTATCCAGACCAGAAATGGCAAAGAAGAAACGCGCGATGGCGAAGAGATACAGTAAGGTGATCAAATCGCCCAGTGGCGGCAGCGGAGAGCCGACGGTCACCACCGGCAGCGCAGTGGCGATAGTCAGCATGACGCCCACCATCACATACGGCGTCAGGCGGAACACCCAGCCGGAGGCATCCGGGCCAACGCTCTGGCGGCCCAGCAGTTTGATAATGTCGCGATACTCCTGCAACACACCCGGCCCACGACGGTTATGCAGACGGGCGCGCGCTACGCGGGTAATACCGGAGAGCAGCGGCGCAACGGCAAATAGCACCAGCGCCTGAATTAACGGATATAAAACACTCATTCTCAGGCTCCTCGTGAAACAATAATCACCACCAGCACCGCCAGTTCAACCAGCGCCATCCGGCGGAACAGCAACGCACTCCCCTCGCACTGCCAGCCCGGCACCAGAGACACCGGATTCAGCCATTTGCGTAGTTTCAGCACCGGCGCAAACGCCTGTTTCACCGGCATGGCAAAACCGTGAGCGGTAATCACCATTGATTTTTCATGATCGTAGCCGCACACCCAGGCCGCACCGCGGGAACGCGACGGCAAACGATCGCCTTTGCAAATCGCCATAATGATGAATGGCAGCAGCGGGCAGGCAATCAGCAGCAACGTGATCATTGGTTGAGAAACGGTGGTGTTAGCAGGCTCCAGCGGCAGAGGTACAGCAGCAGAGAGCATCGGCAGTAGCCACGGCGCAGCAACACCGCCAATTACGCAGCAAATCGCCAGTGCCACTACGCTTACGCTCATCAGGAGCGGCGCACAGGTGGCGTTTTCGGCCTCTTTGGTACGCGGCGCGCCGAGGAAAGTAACGCCATAAACTTTCGCCATACACATCACCGCCAGCGCGCCGGTAATTGCCAGCCCCACGGCGAGCAGCGGCCCGAGAAGACGGGCAACAAACGCGCCACTATTGCTCAGTTTGAAGAAGGATTGATAGATAACCCATTCCCCGGCAAAACCGTTCAGCGGCGGCAGCGCAGCCATTGCCATCAGCCCGACTAACATGGCGATGGAGATAACCGGCATTTTCTTGCCAATACCACCGAGTTTTTCGATATCGCGATGACCGGTACGGAACCAGACGCTCCCCGCACCAAGGAACAGTACGCTCTTGAACAGGCTATGGTTAAGCAGATGGTACAGACCACCAACCAGACCAAGGGCAATCAGCGCCGGTTGTTCGAGCGCGATACCCGTTACGCCAGCGCCCAGCCCCAGCAGGATAATGCCGATATTCTCCAGGGTGTGGTAAGCCAGCAGACGTTGGATATTATGTTCCATCAACGCATACAGACCGCCGACGAATGCGGTGATCATACCGAGCACCAGCAGCGCGATCCCCCACCACAGCGGTGCATTACCGCCCAGTAGTGACAGAGTTAAAATGCCCAGCAGGCCAATTTTCATGACTACCGTGGAAAACAGCGCGGCAGCTGGCGCAGAGGCGTTGGCATGTGCCTGTGGCACCCAGCCGTGCAGCGGAATAATCCCGGCCAGCAGGCCAAAGCCAATCACACCGAGCAGCCAGATATCGGAACCGAGCGGCAGCTGTTGCATACGCATATCCAGCAGGCGCAGATCCAGCGTGCCGTAACGCTGCCACAGCAGCCAGCAGGCAATCGCCAGCAGCAGAGTGCCAAGACGCCCCAGCGCAAACCACAGTTTGCCCTCTTTGCTGTTGCTGGTGAGGAACACCGCACACAGGGCCATGATTTCGGCCATTACCACGAACATGCCGAGGTTGCTGGCGATGACGGCACAGACGGCGGCAGCCATCAACATATTGATCTGCAAGCCGTTGCATTTCACCTGCGCGTGGCGATGCCAGTCAATGTTGTAGAGGCTGACAAACAGACCGCATAGGCCGAGTGTAATCAGCCAAATCGCGTTAAGCGGAGAGATTTGCACATCGTAGCTTACCAGCGACAGCGCACCGCTCACGCCAACCGTGCCAGTCAGCACAGTGAAGCCCGCGGCTGCCGTATACAGGCTACCCACCGCGCCGCCAATTCCGGCTATCCAGCCACTTAGCGCTTTTTGAAAAGAAAAGAGAAATGCCAGAACAGCGACGGCGACAAACCACGCCACGCCGCTATTGATCAGGGAAATTGCGCTCATTTAGCCTCTCCACTTTGAGCCTGCTGAAACAAGGTGAGATCGCCGAAATCGGTATTGAAAGTCAGCTCACGCTTACGTTTGCTGGCGCGGGCGATATCCATGTTGCTCACCAGGTGCAGGGCTTTGGTCGGCCACATGCGCACGCAGGCCGGACCTAGCTCGTCA
>OJKJ01001001.1_pt1 | contig 11914 bp, 7 predicted proteins | sample 1596491 | NCBI WGS metagenome assembly OJKJ01 (sample SAMEA4350160, study PRJEB24818) | metagenome | biome: human; feature: gut; material: faeces | place: Denmark | collected 2013-09 | reverse complement strand
ATAACATGATATTTGACAGCATTAAATATCTTGTAACATATGGCGTGGAAAGCGGACTTATAGAGGAGAGGGAGCTGGCTATGATACACATCTGACGCTGCCGACCGGCGATGCCACTGCTGCCAGGGTTTCGTCATGTACCGTTTGGCAATATCGAAGCCATGCGCACGGCTCTTAACGAGTGCAAAAAAACCGGTGATGATGTTGCTGCGGTGATCCTCGAACCGATTCAGGGCGAAGGTGGCGTAATTCTGCCGCCGCCAGGCTATCTCACCGCCGTGCGTAAGCTGTGCGATGAGTTCGGCGCACTGATGATCCTCGATGAAGTACAAACGGGCATGGGGCGCACGGGCAAGATGTTCGCCTGCGAGCATGAGAACGTACAGCCGGATATCCTTTGTCTGGCAAAAGCCCTCGGCGGCGGCGTGATGCCGATTGGCGCAACCATCGCCACTGAAGAGGTATTCTCTGTCCTGTTCGACAATCCGTTCCTGCACACTACCACCTTTGGCGGCAACCCGCTGGCCTGTGCGGCGGCGCTGGCGACCATCAATGTGTTGCTGGAGCAGAACTTACCGGCTCAGGCTGAACAAAAAGGCGATATGTTGCTGGACGGTTTTCGTCAACTGGCGCGGGAATATCCCGATCTGGTACAGGAAGCGCGTGGTAAAGGGATGTTGATGGCGATTGAGTTTGTTGATAACGAAATCGGCTATAACTTTGCCAGCGAGATGTTCCGCCAGCGCGTACTGGTGGCCGGAACACTCAACAACGCTAAAACGATCCGCATTGAACCGCCACTGACACTGACCATTGAACAGTGTGAACTGGTGATCAAAGCGGCGCGTAAGGCGCTGGCGGCCATGCGAGTCAGTGTCGAAGAAGCGTAATATCAAATCGGATGGCGATACGACGTCGCCATCCGATCTTTTTATACGATACGTACGCCCGCAGGCATCATCCGCTCCGGCGTTAACAGCACGCTTTCACTGCCGTCATCGGTTTCCGCACACAACAGCATGCATTCCGACGTTTCACCGCGCATTTTCGCTTTTTGCAGATTGCATAAGACCACCACTGTTTTTCCCATCAGCTCTTCTTCGCTGTAGTACGGCACCAGACTGGTCACGGTTTGCAGAGTTTTTTCCCCCACATCAACCTGTACGATGTACAGCTTGTCGGCGTTTTCATGGCGTTTCACTTCCACAATCTTTCCGACGCGCATTTCCAGACGTGCAAAATCAGCGTAAGCCACGGTTTCCATTGCTTCCTCCTTTCGAGTAAAATTTTACTAAACTATAGCAAAAATTTTTCTCAATCCTGTAGGCTAAAAATGGAGAATGCAGGCGTGATCACATTCGCAAGCCGCTGTGTTACCGTTACAGCGTCAAAGAAACGCGCTTTATTTACTGAAAACAGGTGACCCGATAAGCACTTCCTCTACAATGGGGGCGCACATCAGGGAAAGTAAAAAAGGTAAACATGGCAACACTAAAAGACATCGCAATCGAAGCTGGCGTATCCCTGGCGACAGTATCCAGGGTCTTGAATGACGATCCGACATTGAATGTGAAAGAAGAGACGAAACATCGCATTCTCGAGATCGCCGAAAAGCTGGAGTACAAGACCAGTAGCGCCCGTAAACTCCAGACAGGCGCAGTCAACCAACACCATATTCTGGCTATCTACAGCCACCAACAGGAGCTGGAGATCAACGATCCTTACTATCTGGCGATCCGCCACGGCATTGAAACTCAGTGCGAAAAGCTGGCGATCGAACTGACCAACTGTTATGAACACAACGGCTTACCAGACATTAAAAACGTCACCGGTATTTTAATTGTCGGCAAACCCACGTCCGCCCTGCGCGCCGCCGCCTGTGCGTTGACCGACAATATCTGTTTTATCGACTTTCACGAACCCGGCAGCGGTTACGATGCGGTGGATATCGATCTGGCACGTATCAGTAAAGAAATCATCGATTTCTATATCAATCAGGGCGTTAATCGTATTGGTTTTATTGGCGGTGAAGACTTACCCGGCAAGGCGGATATGCGTGAGGTCGCCTTTGCGGAATATGGTCGTCTGAAACACGTGGTACGCGAAGAGGATATCTGGCGCGGCGGTTTTTCCAGTTCGTCGGGCTAGGAACTGGCAAAACAGATGCTGGCGCGGGAAGACTATCCGAAGGCACTGTTTGTTGCTTCCGATTCCATTGCTATCGGCGTACTGCGGGCAATTCATGAACGTGGCCTGAACATCCCACAGGATATTTCGCTTATCAGCGTTAACGATATCCCCACCGCGCGATTTACCTTTCCGCCGCTCTCCACCGTGCGCATCCATTCCGAAATGATGGGAAGTCAGGGCGTTAACCTAGTGTATGAAAAAGCCCGCGATGGTCGCGCGCTGCCGCTGTTGGTCTTCGTTCCCAGCAAATTAAAACTGCGCGGCACGACCCGTTAAATCCCCTTGCACGCTGTCCGGCAATCGTTTTTGCCGGACAGTGCTGCCGTTTATTTTCGTGATCCAGTTAAAGTAAATGCATTTATCCGCTACTTTTTAGTAAAATTTTTACTAAACTCCCCAGCAATTACACAAACTACCATCACCATGAATGGTTCCGATTTCTCTCTACCGGGAGGCCCTATGAATCGCTGGGAAAACATTCAGCTCACCCACGAAAACCGACTTGCGCCGCGTGCGTACTTTTTTTCATATGATTCTGTTGCGCAGGCTCGTACTTTTGCCCGTGAAACCAGCAGCCTGTTTCTGCTCTTAAGCGGTCAGTGGAATTTCCACTTTTTTGACCATCCGCTGCAAGTGCCAGAAGCCTTCACCTCTGAGTTAATGGCTGACTGGGGGCATATTACCGTCCCCGCCATGTGGCAAATGGAAGGTCACGGCAAACTGCAATATACCGACGAAGGTTTTCCGTTCCCCATCGATGTGCCGTTTGTCCCCAGCGATAACCCAACCGGTGCCTATCAACGTATTTTCACCCTCAGCGACGGCTGGCAGGGTAAACAGACGCTGATTAAATTTGACGGCGTCGAAACCTATTTTGAAGTCTACGTTAACGGTCAGTATGTGGGGTTCAGCAAGGGCAGTCGCCTGACCGCAGAGTTTGACATCAGCGCGATGGTTAAAACCGGCGACAACCTGTTGTGTGTGCGTGTGATGCAATGGGCGGACTCTACCTACGTGGAAGACCAGGATATGTGGTGGTCGGCGGGGATTTTCCGCGATGTTTATCTGATCGGAAAACAACTCACGCATATTAACGATTTCACCGTTCGTACCGACTTTGACGAAGCCTATTGCGATGCCACACTTTCCTGCGAAGTGGTGCTGGAAAATCTCGCCGCCTCCCCTGTCGTCACGACGCTGGAATATACCCTGTTTGATGGCGAACACGTGGTGCACAGCAGCGCCATTGATCATTTGGCAATTGAAAAACTGACCAGCGCCAGTTTTGCTTTTACTGTCGAACAGCCGCAGCAATGGTCAGCAGAATCCCCTTATCTTTACCATCTGGTCATGACGCTGAAAGACGCCGACGGCAACGTTCTGGAAGTGGTGCCACAACGCGTTGGCTTCCGTGATATCAAAGTGCGCGACGGTCTGTTCTGGATCAATAACCGTTATGTGATGCTGCATGGCGTCAACCGCCACGACAACGATCATCGCAAAGGCCGCGCCGTTGGGATGGATCGCGTCGAGAAAGATCTCCAGTTGATGAAGCAGCACAACATCAACTCCGTGCGTACCGCTCACTACCCGAACGATCCACGTTTTTACGAACTGTGCGATATCTACGGCCTGTTTGTGATGGCGGAAACCGACGTCGAATCGCACGGCTTTGCTAATGTCGGCGATATCAGCCGTATTACCGACGATCCGCAGTGGGAAAAAGTCTACGTCGAGCGCATTGTTCGCCATATTCACGCGCAGAAAAACCATCCGTCGATCATCATCTGGTCGCTGGGCAATGAATCCGGCTATGGCTGTAACATCCGCGCGATGTACCATGCGGCGAAGGCGCTGGATGACACGCGACTGGTGCATTACGAAGAAGATCGCGATGCTGAAGTGGTCGATATTATTTCCACCATGTACACCCGCGTGCCTCTGATGAATGAGTTTGGTGAATACCCGCATCCGAAGCCGCGCATCATCTGTGAATATGCTCATGCGATGGGGAACGGACCGGGCGGGCTGACGGAGTACCAGAACGTCTTCTATAAGCACGATTGCATTCAGGGACATTATGTCTGGGAATGGTGCGACCACGGGATCCAGGCGCAGGATGACAACGGCAACGTCTGGTACAAATTCGGCGGCGACTACGGCGACTATCCCAACAACTATAACTTCTGTCTTGATGGTTTGATCTATTCCGATCAGACGCCGGGACCAGGCCTGAAAGAGTACAAACAGGTTATTGCGCCGGTAAAAATCCACGCGCTGGATCTGACTCGCGGCGAGTTGAAAGTCGAAAATAAACTGTGGTTTACCACGCTTGATGACTACACCCTGCACGCAGAGGTGCGCGCCGAAGGTGAAACGCTCGCGACGCAACAGATTAAACTGCGCGACGTTGCGCCGAACAGCGAAGCCCCCTTACAGATCACGCTGCCGCAGCTGGACGCCCGCGAAGCGTTCCTCAACATTACGGTGACCAAAGATTCCCGCACCCGCTACAGCGAAGCCGGGCATTCTATCGCCACTTATCAGTTCCCGCTGAAGGAAAACACCGCGCAGCCTGTACCTTTCGCACCGAATAACGCCCGTCCGCTGACGCTGGAAGACGATCGTTTGAGCTGTACTGTTCGCGGCTACAACTTTGCGATCACCTTCTCAAAAACGAGTGGTAAACCGACATCCTGGCAAGTGAATGGCGAGTCGCTGCTGACCCGCGAGCCAAAGATCAACTTCTTCAAGCCGATGATCGACAACCATAAGCAGGAGTACGAAGGGCTGTGGCAGCCAAATCATTTGCAGATCATGCAGGAGCATCTGCGCGATTTTGTCGTTGAGCAAAGTGATGATGAAGTGTTGCTAGTCAGCCGCACGGTTATTGCCCCACCGGTGTTTGACTTCGGGATGCGCTGCACCTACATCTGGCGCATCGCTGCCGATGGCCAGGTTAATGTGGCGCTTTCCGGTGAACGTTATGGCGACTATCCGCACATCATTCCGTGCATCGGTTTCACCATGGGAATTAACGGCGAATACGACCAGGTGGCGTATTACGGACGTGGACCGGGCGAAAACTACGCCGACAGCCAGCAGGCTAACATCATTGATATCTGGCGCAGTACCGTCGATGCCATGTTCGAGAACTATCCCTTCCCGCAGAACAACGGCAACCGTCAGCATGTCCGCTGGACGGCACTGACTAATCGCCACGGCAACGGTCTGCTGGTGGTTCCGCAGCGACCAATTAACTTCAGCGCCTGGCACTATACCCAGGAAAACATCCACGCTGCACAGCACTGTAACGAGCTTCAGCGCAGTGATGACATCACCCTGAATCTCGACCACCAGTTGCTTGGCCTCGGCTCTAACTCCTGGGGCAGCGAGGTGCTGGACTCCTGGCGCGTCTGGTTCCGTGACTTCAGCTACGGCTTTACGTTGCTGCCGGTTTCTGGCGGAGAAGCTACCGCGCAAAGCCTGGCGTCGTATGAGTTCGGCGCAGGGTTCTTTTCCACGAATTTGCACAGCGAGAATAAGCAATGAGGATCATCGATAACTTAGAACAGTTCCGCCAGATTTACGCCTCTGGCAAGAAGTGGCAACGCTGCGTTGAAGCGATTGAAAATATCGACAACATTCAGCCTGGCGTCGCCCACTCCATCGGTGACTCATTGACTTACCGCGTGGAGACGGACTCCGCGACCGATGCGCTATTTACCGGGCATCGACGCTATTTTGAAGTGCATTACTACCTGCAAGGGCAGCAAAAAATTGAATATGCGCCGAAAGAGACATTACAGGTAGTGGAATATTATCGTGATGAAACTGACCGTGAATATTTAAAAGGCTGCGGAGAAACCGTAGAGGTCCACGAAGGGCAAATCGTTATTTGCGATATCCATGAAGCGTATCGGTTTATCTGCAATAACGCGGTCAAAAAAGTGGTTCTCAAAGTCACCATCGAAGATGGTTATTTCCATAACAAATAACAACTACGGCGGCAAAAGGAGTTTGCCGCCACTGCTACCCTACTCATTTTCGGAGATGTGTTATGTCTGATACCAAACGTAATACAATCGGCAAATTCGGCTTGCTCTCGCTGACTTTTGCCGCCGTTTACAGCTTTAACAACGTTATCAATAATAATATTGAGCTTGGACTGGCCTCGGCACCGATGTTTTTCCTCGCGACGATTTTTTATTTTATTCCCTTCTGTCTGATCATTGCAGAATTTGTTTCGTTAAATAAAAACTCAGAAGCCGGTGTCTACGCGTGGGTAAAAAGTTCGCTGGGCGGACGTTGGGCATTTATTACTGCCTATACCTACTGGTTCGTAAACCTGTTCTTTTTCACCTCGCTGTTACCGCGCGTTATTGCTTATGCTTCGTATGCCTTCCTCGGCTACGAATATATTATGACGCCGGTTGCCACCACCATTATCAGTATGGTGCTGTTCGCCTTCTCCACCTGGGTTTCTACCAATGGGGCGAAAATGCTGGGGCCAATTACCTCCGTCACTTCAACGCTGATGCTGCTGTTAACGCTCTCCTACATTTTACTGGCAGGTACGGCACTGGTTGGCGGCGTACAGCCTGCTGACCCCATCACTGTTGACGCGATGATCCCGAACTTCAACTGGGCGTTCCTCGGCGTGACCACCTGGATCTTTATGGCCGCAGGTGGCGCGGAGTCCGTCGCGGTGTACGTTAACGACGTCAAAGGCGGTTCGAAATCGTTCGTTAAAGTGATCATCCTCGCCGGGATTTTTATCGGCGTACTGTATTCCGTCTCCTCGGTGCTGATTAACGTCTTCGTCAGCAGCAAAGAGTTGAAATTTACTGGCGGATCGGTGCAGGTATTCCACGGCATGGCGGCGTATTTTGGTCTACCGGAAGCGTTGATGAATCGCTTTGTCGGTCTGGTGTCCTTTACCGCGATGTTCGGTTCCCTGCTGATGTGGACGGCAACGCCGGTGAAAATTTTCTTCTCCGAAATCCCGGAAGGCATCTTTGGTAAGAAAACCGTCGAACTGAACGAAAACGGCGTTCCGGCGCGCGCAGCGTGGATCCAGTTCCTGATCGTCATCCCGCTGATGATTATCCCGATGCTCGGTTCCAATACCGTGCAGGATCTGATGAATACTATTATTAATATGACTGCCGCAGCGTCCATGCTTCCGCCGTTATTCATCATGCTGGCTTACCTGAATTTACGCGCCAAATTAGATCACCTGCCACGCGATTTCCGTATGGGCTCCCGCCGCACCGGTATTATCGTTGTTTCAATGCTGATTGCGATATTTGCCGTAGGGTTTGTCGCTTCGACATTCCCGACTGGCGCGAATATTCTGACCATCATTTTTTATAACGTCGGCGGTATTGTTATCTTCCTCGGCTTTGCGTGGTGGAAATACAGTAAATATATAAAGGGATTAACGGCTGAAGAGCGCCATATTGAAGCGACGCCAGCCAGAAATGTTGATTAAGCAAAATAATAAAAAATGAGCAGGCATTTTCCCTCTTCCTGGATGGGGAGAGGGAAAATAGTTTCTGCCTTTATATTTTTATAATTACAACGATAAAAGGCTGTACTTTTTCTTTAGCTCATGGATTAACACAATGAAATTAATCACTGCACCATGCAGAGCATTACTTGCGCTGCCGTTTTGCTACGCCTTTTCTGTGACCGCTGATGAAGCACGTCCGGCAGAACATGACGACACAAAAACCCCCGCAATGACCTCGACATCTTCTCCTTCATTTCGTTTTTACGGCGAATTAGGGGTTGGTGGGTATATGGATTTAGAGGGTGAGAATAAACATAAATACAGCGACGGCACCTATATTGAAGGTGGCCTGGAGATGAAGTACGGCTCCTGGTTCGGCCTGATTTACGGCGAAGGCTGGACCGTGCAGGCCGACCACGACGGTAATGCCTGGGTGCCTGACCATAGCTGGGGTGGTTTCGAAGGTGGGATTAACCGTTTCTATGGCGGTTATCGTACCAATGATGGCACCGAAATCATGCTCAGTCTGCGTCAGGATTCCTCGCTGGATGACCTGCAATGGTGGGGCGATTTCACGCCCGATCTGGGCTACGTCATTCCCAATACCCGCGACATTATGACTGCGCTGAAGGTACAGAACTTAAGCGGCAACTTTCGTTATAGCGTTACCGCCACACCTGCCGGACATCATGACGAAAGCAAAGCCTGGCTACATTTTGGCAAGTACGATCGCTACGACGACAAATACACCTATCCGGCAATGATGAACGGTTACATCCAGTATGACCTTGCAGAAGGTATCACCTGGATGAACGGTCTGGAAATCACCGACGGCACAGGCCAACTCTATCTCACGGGCCTGCTTACCCCTAACTTTGCCGCTCGCGCCTGGCACCATACCGGACGCGCCGACGGGCTGGACGTATCGGGAAGTGAAAGCGGGATGATGGTGAGCGCCATGTATGAAGCGTTAAAGGGCGTTTATCTCTCCACCGCTTACACCTACGCCAAACATCGCCCTGACCACGCTGACGATGAAACCACCTCTTTCATGCAGTTTGGTATCTGGTACGAATACGGCGGCGGACGTTTCGCAACGGCTTTTGATAGCCGCTTCTACATGAAAAATGCCTCTCACGATCCCAGCGACCAACTCTTCCTGATGCAATATTTTTACTGGTAATAAGGACAGTAATCTCATGAAAATAAAAACCATTTTAACGCCAGTAGCCTGTGCTCTGCTGATGAGCTTTTCCGCCCATGCCGCTAACGCTGACAATTATAAAAACGTGATTAACCGTACTGGCGCGCCGCAGTACATGAAGGATTACGATTACGACGATCACCAGCGTTTTAATCCGTTTTTCGATCTCGGAGCCTGGCATGGTCATCTGTTGCCAGACGGCCCGAACACTATGGGCGGCTTTCCTGGCGTTGCGCTGCTGACGGAAGAATACATCAACTTTATGGCCAGCAATTTCGATCGCCTGACCGTCTGGCAAGACGGCAAGAAAGTCGATTTCACGCTGGAGGCATACAGTATTCCCGGCGCGCTGGTGCAAAAGTTGATATCGAAAGATGTACAGGTCGAAATGATTCTGCGCTTCGCCACGCCGCGCACATCACTACTGGAAACCAAAATCACCAGCGATAAACCGCTGGATCTGGTGTGGGATGGCGAACTGCTGGAAAAACTGGAAGCGAAAGAAGGGAAACCGCTTTCCGATAAAACCATTGCTGGCGAATACCCTGACTATCAGCGCAAAATCAGCGCCACCCGTGATGGCCTGAAAGTCACCTTTGGCAAAGTGCGCGCCACCTGGGATCTGCTGACCTCCGGTGAATCAGAATATCAGGTGCATAAATCCCTGCCAGTGCAGACTGAAATCAACGGCAATCGCTTTACCAGTAAGGCGCATATCAACGGTTCGACGACGCTCTATACCACCTACTCCCATCTGCTGACCGCTCAGGAAGTTAGCAAAGAGCAAATGCAGATCCGCGATATTCTGGCGCGTCCGGCGTTTTATCTCACCGCCTCGCAGCAACGCTGGGAAGAGTATCTGAAGAAAGGGTTAACCAATCCGGATGCGACGCCGGAACAGACGCGCGTCGCGGTGAAAGCCATCGAAACGCTCAACGGTAACTGGCGATCGCCGGGCGGTGCGGTGAAATATAACACCGTCACGCCGTCGGTGACCGGGCGCTGGTTCTCCGGCAATCAGACCTGGCCGTGGGATACCTGGAAGCAGGCGTTTGCGATGGCGCATTTCAATCCGGATATCGCCAAAGAGAATATCCGCGCGGTCTTCTCCTGGCAGATCCAGCCAGGCGACAGCGTGCGTCCGCAGGATGTGGGCTTTGTCCCCGACCTGATTGCGTGGAACCTTAGCCCCGAGCGTGGCGGCGATGGCGGCAACTGGAACGAACGCAATACCAAGCCCAGCCTTGCCGCCTGGTCGGTGATGGAAGTGTACAACGTCACCCAGGATAAAACCTGGCTGGCAGAGATGTACCCGAAACTGGTGGCCTATCACGACTGGTGGTTACGTAACCGCGATCATAACGGCAACGGCGTGCCGGAATATGGCGCGACCCGCGACAAAGCCCACAACACCGAGAGCGGCGAGATGCTGTTTACGGTGAAAAAAGGCGACAAAGAAGAGACGCGGTCTGGGCTGAACAACTACGCCCGCGTGGTGGAGAAAGGCCAGTACGACAGTCTGGAAATTCCGGCACAGGTTGCCGCGTCGTGGGAATCGGGTCGTGATGATGCCGCCGTTTTTGGGTTTATCGACAAGGAACAGTTGGATAAATATGTCGCTAACGGCGGCAAACGTAGCGACTGGACGGTGAAATTCGCCGAGAACCGCAGTCAGGACGGAACGTTGCTGGGCTACTCGCTATTGCAGGAGTCGGTGGATCAGGCCAGCTATATGTACAGCGATAACCATTATCTGGCGGAGATGGCGACGATTCTCGGTAAGCCGGAAGAGGCCAAACGCTATCGTCAGTTAGCACAACAGCTCGCGGACTACATCAACACTTGTATGTTCGACCCGACTACACAGTTCTACTATGACGTGCGTATTGAAGATAAACCGCTGGCGAACGGCTGCGCGGGCAAACCGATTGTTGAGCGCGGTAAAGGGCCAGAAGGCTGGTCGCCGCTGTTTAACGGTGCGGCAACGCAGGCCAACGCCGACGCGGTGGTGAAGGTGATGCTCGATCCTAAAGAGTTCAACACCTTTGTACCGCTGGGAACGGCAGCGTTAACCAACCCGGCTTTTGGCGCTGATATCTACTGGCGCGGGCGCGTATGGGTAGATCAGTTCTGGTTTGGTCTGAAAGGAATGGAGCGTTACGGTTATCGTGATGATGCCCTGAAACTGGCGGATACGTTCTTCCAGCATGCCAAAGGATTAACCGCCGATGGCCCAATTCAGGAGAATTACAACCCGCTGACTGGCGCACAGCAAGGCGCACCAAATTTCTCCTGGAGTGCCGCGCATTTGTATATGTTGTATAACGATTTTTTCCGTAAGCAGTAATTTTTCCCGATGCCGGACGACTGTATTACCGCCGTCCGGCATGACGAACGGGCGTATTCTTTTTGAATCCCATCACAAACCCCGCACTCCCCTTTTCCCTTTTCTCCGGCGACGGCTAAATTAGAACTCATCCGACCACATAACAATTATTTTACATACTGGACAATTTTATGAGCTATCCGTCGCTGTTTGCCCCGCTGGATTTAGGTTTTACCACGTTAAAAAACCGCGTGTTGATGGGCTCAATGCACACCGGGCTGGAGGAATACCCGGACGGCGCTGAACGGCTGGCAGCGTTTTATGCCGAACGCGCCCGTCACGGCGTGGCGTTGATTGTCAGCGGCGGTATCGCACCAGATTTAACAGGCGTTGGCATGGAAGGCGGTGCAATGCTCAATGACGCCAACCAGATCCCACACCATCGCACCATTACCGAAGCCGTACATCAGGAAGGCGGCAAAATCGCCCTGCAAATTTTGCATACCCGTCTCCTATACACACATTACGCCGCCCGCCGGCGGCCGCAGGGAAACGCCCGGAGGGAGCGGTCCATTCAAAAAAAAAAAGAACATAATTACCAGTGAGTCGACGACACCGACTCACTAACAAGGAGACGGAACAGTACTGCACTAAACACACAACTGACAGTGTAACCATA
>OJKJ01000995.1_pt1 | contig 11944 bp, 8 predicted proteins | sample 1596491 | NCBI WGS metagenome assembly OJKJ01 (sample SAMEA4350160, study PRJEB24818) | metagenome | biome: human; feature: gut; material: faeces | place: Denmark | collected 2013-09 | reverse complement strand
GCCCAGGCACAATATACAACAGCAACATTAATCCCCTTTTCTTTTTTTTGTCCATAACTTTCGATACCATCTCATCCATACCCTCCCTGACTTTATTTGATAGTTTTATTATAAGTGGGTACTTATAGAAGATATATAATAAAAATCAACGATACTGAAAGAAATCAATGTTTCTTCGTGTTATCGCCTTATTTTTGTACCATATTTTTTATTTTTTTATTGATTTTAATAATAATTTAAGTTATCATTCAATCTATATCATGCATTATGATGAATGTTTGAAGCTCTTGCCGCACTTTACTCTGGCATTGACAGACGATTGGGGGAAGTAACTATGTATACCGTTTTACTTGTGGATGATGAGCGGCCGATACTTGATGCCCTGGAGGTTCAGATACCCTGGCAGCAGTTCGGTATCAATTCACTGCTAAAAGCCGGTGATGGTCGTCAGGCCTGGGAAATAATGCAGTGCCACCATATTGATCTTTTAATTACCGATATCCGAATGCCGCATATGGATGGTTTAGAGCTGCTCAAAAAAGTCCGTACTATCTATCCGGATGTTCACTGTATTCTGCTGACGGCATATGGTGAATTCGAATATGCCCGGGCCGCAATTAAATATGGTGTGGAAAATTATCTGATGAAGCCGTTCCGGAAGGATGAAATGGAAGAAACCATTGAAAAAGCGCTGGATAACGTCTATGCCCATCGGAAGATTTCGGATCATCTCTTCTATAATAATACTCTGATCCGTTGGACTAAAGGCAGTATCAGCCCAGAGGAATTAGGCGAACGGGCCGGTCTTCTTGGGCTTAATATCTTCCTGCCGTTTTACTGTGTCGTATATATACATAAACACGAGCAGCTATCAATTTCTTCCTTTTACACAGCGTTCCGTTCATCGCTGCCAACTGGCTACGAAAGTTACCGCTTTACCGATGATAAGGAGCGCTGTCTGTTCCTCTTTGGCAGTTCTGAGCTGTCACAAAAGGTACTGGCGGATACCCTGACAGAAACCGCTCGTGAGCAGTCTTTAGGATCAACATTTTTTTTTACAGTCGGAAGTATCGCCAAAGGCAGCGAACAAGTGTCTCAAAGCTACCAGTCTGCCTGCGATCTAGCCGATGCCGCCAGTATTTCAGCGCAGTACACGCCGGCCATTGTAAGCAACCAGGAACCAGGTTCTAATACACTACTGACAAACGATCTGTTGTCTTTATTCCGTCAGGAAGATGATTCTCTGCGGGCGGAAGAATGTCACACAATCGCCTGCCGGATCAGCAGCAGTCCAAAATCGGAGTGGAACTATCTTTATACCGAATTATTCCTCAGTCTTCTCCAGTTGTTTACCCAGGAATTTCCTGTCCGGACTGATATCCTTGAACAACTGAAGAACAGGAACTGCCTGTTTACTGCAGTGTCATCAACTGAGGATTTGCTTTCTGCCATTGTTAACCTTCTGGAATACAGCCACCTTTTGTACCGTTATTATTTTGAGCAGTTAAGTCCGGTGACACAGCATGCCATAGACTACATCCATAAACACTACCCGGAAAGCATTTCCCTGAAGGAGCTGTGTGCAAAAAATAAAATGAGTACCAACTATCTTGGTTTTCTGTTTAAAAAGGAGACTGGCTTCTTCTTCAATAACTATCTTACCCAGTACCGTATTTGCCGCTCCTTCCGGCTGCTGCAGGATACCAGTAAAAAAATTGGTGACATTGCTCTGGCTGTCGGTTTTGGCTCAACCTCTTATTATAATAGCTGCTTTAAAAAACAAACCGGACTTTCACCAGTCAAGTACCGATCTCTTTTGTTTGACCGTACACAGGAGTATGATTATGAAAACAAAACGCATTTCCAGTAACAGCACTTTTAAGCTCTTAACCGCCGCCTATACCGTAATCCTGTTTCTTTTCGGATCAATTGCCTGTTTCTTTGCTTATCAGCAGAGAAAGGAAGAGGTTATGGCTGAAATAAATCTAAATTTTCAACTAATTGAGCAAGAATATACGGATATCTTAGATAATTTCTGGCAAATTTACATGCCTATTTTTGAAAATTCCGGTAATGGCCTAATTAATTCTGTACTAAAGAAATACTTTGTTACATCACAGGACCTGGCTTTGAAGCCTTTGGAGAAGCTGGCGCTAAGCACCGCATTGTCACAAATGATGATACGTAACAGTGAGATTCAATGGATTGCCTTATACTCCAAAGACCGGCCGGTAAACTATATATTGTTCCAATCCGGCAACAGATTGCGGGAGATGCCTGCGGATTTTCCATATCTGGCTCAATTAAAGAATCACCCTGCTTATATGTCGGTCTGGGGAATGCAGCCACTTAGTGACGGCACCTCTACTCTTCATACATATGCTATTTGTGGTGGCGTTCCCGCCTACGCCGGTAATGGCAATATTATTGTTGGTTACTCAAACTCCGCTTATAAGCAAATCTGCAAAAACAGCAAAGCGGTTCTGCCGTCATTGAATTATCGATTGACTTCAGAAGATGCCATTCTATTCGATTCCAGTGGTAATTACAACATCAGTAATGGTTATCTGCCACACTCACAGAATCAAGGTATTATCAAGGATGCAAATGGACACGGCATTTATGTCAGGTCTAAAATAACTGGCAATAAAACTTCTCTAATCAGCTATTCCGTATCCTGGCGAGAGCTGTTTCAATACGCAAACGGTTATATGCCGAGTATCCTATTGGTAATTCTTGTCTTTGGTATTCTTTCAATTATCCTTTATACAACGATGATGAGAATGATTACAAAAGAAGTGAACATTATTCGCACCGGTCTTGATTCTCTCGGAGAAAATCACCTGGACCACCGCATTCCCACCAATTTCAGACAAAGCGGCCTGCCACAAATTGCCGATTCAATCAACCATATGGCGGAGCGTCTGAAGGAAAATATTAATCGTGCGTATTATTACGAGCTTCGTCAAAAAGAGGCTGAGTTATCGGAGCTACAGGCCAAATTTAATCCCCATTTCCTCTATAATTCCCTGGAAATGCTCTGCTCCCGCTGCTACCAAAACGGTGATGAAATCACCGCTGACTTAATTACCCAGTTGGCTGCTATCTTCCGTGGTTTCATTGGCTCACAAACCTTTATTCCGCTGCAAGAGGAGTTAACTTTCAGCAAACGTTATTTGACCCTATTCGGTGCCCGTTATGGCGACTTAGTTGACATTCAATACGACATTGAAACCGAATTACTGCAATATGGTATTATCCGCAATACCTTCCAACCCTTAATCGAGAATTATTTTGTTCACGGATTTGATTCCTCTGATACTGATAATTACATTCTCTTCTCCGGACGTTCACTGGATCAGCAGACCATGCGTATTACCGTTGAAGACAATGGATGCGGTATGACCGATGAAGAGATCATAAGCCTGAACGAGCGGCTCCATGAACCGATCCAGATGGATGCGGAAAGCTATGGACTGAAAAACCTGCATCAGCGATTGCAGCTGTTTTATGGTGAACATTGCGGGCTAAATATAACAAAACGCCATGGAAAGGGAATACAGGTTGAGATTACGATACACAAAATGACCTGTGAGGAATATAAAAAGAATCGAGCAACGTCAAATAAATCTGGGACGATGTGAAGATGGGATAAAATATATAGCATTTAGTGATACGGAGTGAGTGAAGACAGCCTTAGGCTGTCTGCATATCAAGAGAGATTACTTTCTACTACCATTAAAATACTCCTTTTCAATAAGAATTGTCATACTTGAATTCTTACCAAAAAGGAGTCATTTTTTTGTCAAAAACACAAATTAATTTACACTATTCCGCACTGTTTCCATTGTTTCTTCGTATCTAAATACCTTTCTTTTGCTATTCTTTCTGTTTTTTTAATCGTTATAATTCTTTAGGAATTTCAATACCACCATATCCTTCCCTTTTACGTTTCCGTTATAACATCCATAAATTATTTCCCCATGCTCCACAGGAAGCTGCAGCTCAACACTGCTGCAGTTAAAGTTCTGGACAAACAGATAGAGTGCTTCCTCATTTTCTCTTGAAGTTATCTCAATTCCCTCCGGCACCTTTCTCACCGAACGCGTTCCCTCTGTAAACTCATCTATAAGATTTCTAATATCTGACTCATCTGCAATCTTAGCATAAAATTCCTCAAAAAAGGCTTCTTCAAAATCCGCACAGACATAGTACGCTTTACCGGTCCCAAAGCGATTAACAGTAAGTGCAGGCATTCCGGCATAGAAATCACGCTCATACGTCATCAGCACTTCTGCTGAATCCGTTTTTACAAGGTCACAGAAATAACTGCAGCGATAACTTCTGCTCAGTTCCATGGAACACCCTTTTTGAGGAACTCCACAATTCTCTTCCCCATCATAAAGAGCATCTATTTCTGTACTTCTAAGTCCGAACACATCCATCAATCCATGGGGTGTTCCTCCCAGGAAGCACAAATCGTTGTCATCTACAATTCCTGACCAATATGTAAAGATTATTATCCCGCCCTTCTCAACATAGCACCTTACCTTCTCAACAAAACCCGACCGCATCATATAGAGCATAGGCGCTGCTACTACTGTATACCCTTCCAGTTCCTGTTCCATATCCAAAATATCCACATCAAGCCCCAGTCTGCGAAATCCACCGTAAGACTTCAGAACAGCTTCTTTGTAATGCAGTCCCTTATTCCGTGGTCCTTCTGCATCTTCCATTGCCCAGCTATTCTCTGTATCATAGATTACCGCAACTTTCGCATTCGTTCCGCTTCCTGCAAGGTTGGACAACTGCTCCAGTGCTTCGCCTACTTCTGTGACTTCATTGAACACTCTTGTGTCATCTCCGCCATAATGATCGATTATCGCACCATGAAATTTTTCACAGGCGCCTCTGCTCTGTCTTATCTGAAAATACTGTACACTATCAGAACCATGGGCAACCGCCTGAAGAGACGCTGCTTTCATCATTCCCGGACGTTTCAGCTTACTTACACTCTGCCAGTTCGTTGCAGAAGGGCAGGATTCCATTAACAGAAATGGCTTCTTCTTAATACTTCTCATAATATCATGCTGAAATGCTGTATCCATGGCAGTTCTCGTCTCCGGTTCTTTATGCCATGTGGGATAATTATCCCATGACACTATATCGATAACATCTTTAAATTTAAAATAATTCAATCCTTTATAGTCATACATCATATTGATAGTGACCGGCAGTTCTGAACCCTCTTCTTTTAAGGCGGAAGCTTCCGCCTTTACAAAATCTATCGTCTGATCTGTGACAAACCGTTTCCAGTCAAGATTCAATCCATGGAGCATCATCTCTCCTCTTGGAGATGGGCTCTCCACCTGGGAAAAGCTGTCATATCTGTGACTCCAGAATGTTGTCTGCCATGCTCTGTTCAGGTTCTCAATATCACCATACTTCTCCCTGAGCCAGTTGCGGAATGCCTCCTGACAGAGCTGGCAGTGGCAGTCTCCTCCGAGTTCATTTGAAATATGCCAGGCAATCACGCCCGGATGACTACCAAAACGCTTTGCCAATGCTTTGTTAATACTGCGCACCTTTTCTCTGTAAACAGGCGAGGTATAGCAATGATTATGACGGCCTCCGAAAAGGTTTCTATGTCTGTCACTATTGACACGGAGCACTTCAGGATACTTGTCCGCCATCCATTTCGGTCTTGCCGCGGAAGGTGTTGCCAGTATCACAGAAATGCCATTCTCATACAGACGGTCTATAATTTCCTGCATCCATTCAAATTGATATTCATTTTCTCCTGGTTCCAGAATTGACCAGGAAAATATCCCCAATGTAACCTCATTTATCTTCGCTTTTTTCAGATATTCGATATCCTGAATTATAATCTCCGGATGCTCCAACCATTGTTCCGGATTATAATCTCCCCCATGGAGCATTTTTTCCCACTTTGTATTATTCCTATCCATCTTTAAATTCACTGCCCTTTCTCAAAACTCAGTTAATATTTCCTGCTTATTACGAAAAAGTAACTCGTAATCTAACATTATTTTCTTATCCACGGGAATGACAACGCCAACGTTTTATGTCCTCACATATTCTGCTTTAAGTTTCTGTTTCACTTCTATCTCATTCTCCTGTACATAGGACGGAATCTTGTTCCTACTCTGCCTGGCGCTCTGCAAAATCCAAATATTCGGATACCACCTGCCCCATAGCTTACAAGTTCATTAAATCTAGTACTTCTTATTGAATCATATTATCTACTTGATGTCAACGAATTACCATATATATCCACCAACAACCCAATCCTAAATATGTATCCTAAATCTTTGCTTCCCCCCCTCTTCCGATATCCCTTTTCTTGGGATACCGGTCACTCATCTACTATTTTTCAACTCCCATTTTTCATATGTATTCATCTCCATCGAAACACCAATCGTCTGAGCTGAATTCAACACAACATTACATTTATCCTGATTAACAACCTCCGCGTCAATCGTAATACTGCTCATTCTCTGAATATTGGAAATACAAACAGGGATATACTGCGTACCAACGTATCTTGGTTAGCTGTATATCCCTATTTTACCAGTTTATGAGAAGCTTATGAATTGCTCTTAATTAATTGCATTAGTTTCTTGATTTAATTCTTCCAGGCTTGGTGCCATATATGCATAAATATGTTTCTTCAGTTGTAGTAAAAGCTGTTGTTTTTTATATAGTTCTTCTTATAAACTCTCCTTCCTTCATAATCACACTCATGGTATCAACAGTCAGTTCACGTATATTTTTCAGTGGATTTCCATCAATAACAAGCAGATCTGCACTCTTTCCTGCTTCAAGAGATCCTGTGATTTCGTCTACGCGCAATACCTTCGCACCATTTAAAGTAGCGGCTACAATTGTATCCATCTCGCTGATTCCCGCACACTCTACAAATGCATGAAGTTCTCCCACCAGAGTCTCACCATAGGGTGTCATCTGAGAATTGAATGAATCTGAACCGGTCGTCAGCAGAATCCCTCTGTCCCTCGCCTTTTTCAGATTCGCATAGATGCGATTCAAATCTTTTTCCGCAACCGTTTCACCCGGATACTGATCGTGCAGAGCCGGATCATACTTTGGTGGAAATGTTGTTAACCATGCGGGCATAAAATTAATCGTAGGGCAAAGCGCAATCCCCTTTTCTGCCATCAGGTCCAGAGTCTCATCATCTAAGGACTGTCCGTGAATAATCAAATCCACGCCAGCTTTTACGGAGTTGGCAGCGCTGCCGAAACAATGAGACCAGACCGGAACATGTCTCATTTTACACTCATCCACCACGGCCTGGACCTCTTCCATCGTGTAGTGCTGATCCATTGCGGTCTCCCATCTCCAGATACCGCCTCCTGTAGCCCAGATCTTAATGGCATCCGGATTCTCCCGAAGCCTGCGGCGGACTGCTTTTCTTAAATCCCAAGGACTGTCCACGCACTCCCCCCAGGGATGTCCCTCTAAGTTTCGTTCAATCGATACCTTATGAGAATCACCATGAGAACAGGTAGCGCAAAATCCACGGCCTGATGCAACTACACGCGGCCCCTTCATTACTTTCTGCTCAATCATATTACGGATATGAATACCGAACAAAGATACCTCTCCCACCGTTGTAAGACCTGCTTCCAGACATTCATGGGCCTGCTGTACAGCTACTACTGCTTTCTGAAGATTATCTTCTGTAGGCCAGTCCGTATCATTATCCGTTAAATTTCCGGAGAAATGCAGATGTGCATCTATCAGTCCAGGCATAATCGTCTTTCCGCTGATATTATAAATTTCATACCCCTCCGGAACTGTCCTGGCTTCACCTGCATAAGTAATTTTATCTTCATCTACAAGGACAAGGCTGTTCCCAATGGCCTCCGCCCCAGTCCCATCGATCAGCAGTCCACCCTGAAATGCATGTTTCTTCATGTTTTCCCTCCTGCACATTTCCTATGCCCAAATGTCTCCAATTGTAAAACCTTCCGTAAATGGATCCGTTGAATCCAATACCAGATTACCGTATCCATAAATCCAGGACTGGCCGGCAATCGTCGGAATTACCGCCTTATGGCCGCCAATTTCAGTTTCTTCTATCAATTCTCCCTTATAAACCACACCAAGCAGTCCCTGATGACGGAACGTCTCATTTAATTTTAATTCTCCTTTGGCATACATAGCCGCCATTCTGGCACACGTTCCAGTTCCACATGGGCACCGGTCCAAAGCGCCGATCCATGTAGATGGATTGTCAAAATCTACCGCTCCGCTGGCAACTGTAACGGCATTTCTTATGTCTGCATTAGGATCGTCCGTAGGCCCAAACAGCTGGGAAATTGTAATCCCCACTCCAGGATAGTTCGGGTGCTCCACCGGAAGCTGGTCTTGGGCAGCTTTCAGGATTAAAGAGGATACGCGGGTGATTTCTCTTCCCATATCCGGTGTCAGTTGGATCCATGGGAACTGACGGACATCAGCCATGGCATAAAACATACCACCCCATGCAACATCTACCTTGACCTTTTCCACCCCGTGGCCAATGTGCGGCACGGTGATCTCCGTATCCGTATAGACGGCGAAGGCCGGAACATTTTTAAAAGTGACCTCTGTTACCTTTCCGTTCTCGCACTTCGCCTTAATGCCAATCAAACCGGCAGGAGCCTCCAGCTGAAATTCTGTATAAGGCTCTTTCATTTCGATCATCCCGGTCTCAAGAAGAACGGTAGCTACGGAAATGACATTTCCGCCGGACATCATTGGATATTCCGTCTGTTCCATGATAATAAAACCTGCAGCCGCCTCCGGATTCTTTGGTGGAACTATAATATTACAGCACATCGGCGGATACCCCCGCGGTTCACGAAGCAGGAACTTGCGCAGTCCGTCATTATAAAGTCTTAAGTATTCCTCCATCTCATACACGCTGTTGCCAGGAATATGTCCAACGCCGCCGGTCACCACCCGCATCGGTTCCCCGTCATGAGTCTCAACTACATTAATCACTCTCTTAAAACCCATCTTTTTTTCCTCCTCTGAAATTACTTTTTATTTGCTAATGCGAAGAACCAGATTCTTCACAGTTTGCGTCATCATTCATATCATCTTCCGGTTTATCTACATAACCGTAATCTGGTAATGAGTAACATTTCTTTCCATAGCGAAACAGTACGATTGCACACATAATCAGTACAATGCTCTGTAAGAGTCCTACAAGTGTAAACATACCCTTTACGGAATTAATTCCTCCGGTAGCAACCAGGGTATATGCAGTACCGCCCAGAATACACCCTACCAGAACCTTCTGTTTTTTGGGAGCCTCATCTTCTGCTGAAAGTCCGTCTACAGAAAGAGTGGCAGCGACCGACGCCATCGGATCTGCCAGTGTACAGAAACTCAAGGTTACGGTACAAAGGAACAGGATTGTAATGACTTTGCTGAAAGGGAGAGTCCCTATAATCTGGAATACAGCTGCCTGCATACCGGATTTATTAACAGCTTCCCATACATCCAGTGTTCCTGATGTTTGTAAATAAATTGTCTGACCGCCAAAAACACCGATCCAGACAATGCAGAAAATCGACGGAACGAGAATCTGAACCAACATAAAAGTACGAACCTTGCGGCCTTTCCCCATTCGGGCCAGGAACATTCCAATGACTGGCGCGTATACAATGAAGGAAGCCCAGTACTGTACAATCCAATCAGCGAACCATTTATCATTGCTGGCCATCGCATTTGCCATCGTGGTCTGTGTTCCCCAATGGTCTACAATAAATCCAATGGATTCTGATGTAATCTTTGTGATAAACTCTGTATTTCCAAATAGAAATACATAGGCCAGCAGGAAAAAGAAGAAATACATACAGGCGGAAGATACCAGCTTCAAACCTTTTCCAATTCCGGAAACACAAGAAAGAATAAATATTACAGTAACAAATATTGCTGCAAAGAGCCAGCTTACCGCTGACTGAGGAATTCCCAGTGCTGCTTCAAGACCTGCACCAATCTGCATCAGCCCCACTCCCATGGAATTGGAAGTCGCTCCCATCAAACAAAAGATTACAACAGCAGTAACCAACGTATTCAACCATTTGATTCGTTTTCCCGTGGCACATTCTACAATTGAATTAAACGACAAACTTTTTTTTCGATTGTAGCAAATAATTGCAAATGCTGCTCCACAAATAGCATACATACAATACTGAACAAAACTCCAATCCCACATTGCCTGTGCTACTGCAAAGATTCCTGCTGTACGGGTTCCCGCTTCCCCCATAGCGGCCGGAGTTGTCATATAGTGGAAAATCGGCTCTCCCATGGCCCAGAACAACAACCCTGTACCGATACCAGAACATATGGACATTGCGCACCAGGAAGCCATGCTGTATTCTGGTTTTGCATCTTTTCCTCCGATTACTACATCTCCGTATCTTCCGATTAAAAACACAACCGCAAGTATGATAAACGTGAGTGATATCAGATTGATGTATGCCCCAAAATAGTCAGCCATGGCATAAAGAAGTTTCGTCATGACCGCTCCAACCTCTTCCGTCCATATCACACCTGCAAAAATAAAACTGATAAGTATTACGATTGCCGGCCAAAATGCCAGTTTATTTATTTTTTTACCATCTTTCGATTTTTGATCCATCCTTTTCCCCTCCTAAAACTAACCTTCTACCCGTGCTGCCTTTTTATATGTGTATACGATATCAATCGCCTTGGAGCATACAAAAGTGTATATAACAGAATACAGAAATCCGGTGAAACTTTTAAGGAGAATTGCTCCTATCAGGATTACCGTAGTATCCATAACAAAAAGCGCATTTCCCATATTAATCCTCGGATTTTTCTTCTGAAGAATTTTTCCTATGGCAGTTGTTCCGCCCATCGTTCCACCGGCCCGCATTAAAATTCCGGCTCCAATTCCCATCAAGATTCCTCCAATAACTGCCAGTACCAAACCGTGCTGAATGAACATAGTCGGGAAAACCGGCAGCCACCAGTCAATTAATATCGATGTACTAACTATAATCACGATTGTATAAATCAGAATCTTTTTTCCGAAGCACATCACACATACAAGCATGATCGGCAGATTGCAAATCAGATTAACCGTTCCGATTGAAATTCCCCAAAGACTGTGTGCTACCACCGATACTCCCAGAACACTCCCTGGAACAATGTTGACCGGATTGATCAAGATGGTAGATACTACATATAGTATACATCCGACTGTGAGACCTGCCATCTCTTTTGAAAAATTCTTCATACTTCTTCTGACTGAAAAGCAATCATAGAAGCTTCGAGAGGTACATCAGCAGGCAGTGCTGCTACCTGTACACAGACACGCGCGGGCTTATAACCGCCGAAAAACTCTGTATAAGCCTCATTGATTAAATCAAAGTCTTTTAAATCTCTTATGTAAACATCTACTCTGGCGACACTCTCCCGACACCCACCGCCGGCCTCTACAATACTCAGCAGATTTTTCAGAACCAGGGTTGTGGCTTCCTTGATTTCATAAACATAAATACCGTCTTTGGTAAGCGGAATCTGGCCGGACGTAATAATCATATCCCCATATTTGCGTCCATGGCAATAAGGCCCTAACGCCGGTGATGCTTCAGTACTTACCAGTTCTTCAAGTTTCATTTTTCTTCCTCTTTTCCTCATTATATTTTATTTTTGTTTCATATTTCTTTAATACGTTTCACTTTTTGTATTTCTATTTTATATAATACCCGAAAAAACAACACTTAAATCTTTTCAAATTTTTTTTTAATTTCTTTTTTTTCCCCATTTTCCCCGCATTTCAGCGCCCCCGGCCACAAAACCGCCTCTTCCGGCTATACCAGACAGTTCCTGGTATTACACCTGCGGTGAAAAAATTCATTTAAAAGCAAAACCTTAATCA
>OJKJ01000993.1_pt1 | contig 11961 bp, 10 predicted proteins | sample 1596491 | NCBI WGS metagenome assembly OJKJ01 (sample SAMEA4350160, study PRJEB24818) | metagenome | biome: human; feature: gut; material: faeces | place: Denmark | collected 2013-09 | reverse complement strand
TCTGAGATATATCCATGTCACGGCACCTGCCCCGTCAGCAAAGAAATAATCCCAAAACTGATAGAGGGTGCCGAGCGTGTCGAGAGGGGAGAGGTGACAGCTGAACCTCTTGAGATGTTCGGTCACAAGGTGGCTGCTTACAATATCGGTGCAGCCGTACTTTTGTGCGATGAATAGAATATGCAAAAATATGAATTTGCGTTTTGACAACCGGACAACTGCTTGATCTAATAATTGTAGAGGTAAATCATCTTTGGACTGTATATGAGGATCGGTTTAAGATTTTATATACTATAAGTTGTTATAACTTGGGCTGCGGTTGGATTTTTGACAACTATTTGACAACCAAAACCGCGTGCCGAGGGTTCGAATCCGTCTGCCCCTGCCAGATTAGTGCAATGAAATAGATGCACTCCAAGAAAAGCTCGTTTTTACGGGCTTTTTTGACGTTTTAGGGACGAAAATTTTTAGTGTGAAACCGTAGATGTTTTTCAGTCAAAAAGGAATTTGAATCCACGACACTTGATATTAATCAAGAATTTTGGAAATGTGTCGGCATTTTCAAGGGGATCGTTACTGATTTTCGCATAAAACTATTTCACAAAATTTACAAGCCTATTTTGTTGGTTTCTTACAAAGTTGAAAACCGATGAAATAGGCTTTTTTCATTTTCTGAGGTTCATTTCCACTGTTTCTTTTATAGGCATAAAGTCTTTACGGGTTGCAATGTACTTCACATAGTTCTGCGATTTTTTTAATGCACCTTTTTTCAGGTATCTGCTAGTTACGATTAGCTTGGGCATGGTGTCACTCCTTTCCGTGGGGATTGATATTTCTTCGTGAATGTTGTATAATTAAGAAAGTAATGATAAAATACACAGCGAGGGTACATGTATGGAGAAATATGAGGTCGCATTACTGAATTTAACTGAAAACTAAGAAGTCATCACGGTTGTATATGCAGATGAAGCAGAAACATGCGTTACAGATGATTTTCCAACAACCGAACAACAGAAGTTGTTTATATAGGATTGGTTTGCATCGTTATAATATATCAAGAATTCAAGGAGGAATATTTCATGAGTTTATTTGGTGATATTGATCTGACTAAGCTGTTTGACCATGACAGCGAGTACGGAAAAAGTTATGTATTCGGTGAGCTTACAGACGAGATGATTGCAAGAGCCGAACAGACTTTAGGATATAAAATGCCTGCATCATACATTGAACTTCTGAAGGTTCAAAACGGCGGTATGATTTCTGATGAATTTGATGAGAGCTGGCTGTCAACGATCTACGGAATCGGTCCCACTGCTGACACATACAACAGTCTGGAAGAGAGGTTTGAAAACTGGAAGGAAGAATGGGAGTATCCTGACATTGGTATTCCTTTCGGTGAAACACAGTCAGCAGGTCATGATATGTATTACATGGATTTCAGATCTGCTGACGAAAACGGTGAACCTCGCATTGTCAGAATAGACAACGAGATGGATAATGAAGTTTATTTCGTCGCTGACAATCTCGTGGAGTTTATTAAGCTGATCATTGCCAATCAGGAAATTGAAGAGAAACGTTTGGATTAAGGAGATTGTTATGGGTTTATTTTCTAAAATAAAGGATTTTCTTAGAGGTCCTATCTATCGGATAAACAGAGAAGTTCTGGCGGATTATATGAATAATGAAATTCAGTTTTCAGTGGAAAATAATTTATCTGCCTGTGGAGAATTTTATTTGTCACCATCAGAAGGTGAAACCGAAGAGCATATCATCATAACCAACAACGATGCTCCGTGTAAATGTCCGATGGAGTCAGAGAAAGATTTTACAGGCATTACGATTTACGCCAACAGAAGTTCATATTACAATCCTGAAAAGGATGAGATTTATCGCACTGTTGATGAATTTATACGATTCAAATTGAATGAATTTCCTGAATGGTTTATTTTCAGAGGTGAAACATCAGATTTAGATAAGTATATGATTAAGAAGTAAAAAATCAAATCCGAGAATTATGTACATGCCGTAATCAGACACTCTGATCACGGCTTTTGTTTTACTCCTTCTGATACCTGACAGCATCCTCGCAGTCAATGGCACCGTTGATTTTACGTACCTCGTTGATGCACATGACAAGAAGCTGACGAAGCGTTTCATCGTCAACATCATTCATTGCCGCAAGCAGGTGCGTCAGCTTGCCAAGCTCAACAGCAACCTTGATGAGCAGACGTGCCAAGCGCTGTTTTGTATCATTGATCTGCGCTTTCACTGTTTCGGTAATCATCGGAGAGATATAGTTGAGATTATCTTGCTGACTCAGATAGCCGATATAAAACAATATAGCCTTTTCAATGAACTCACTTGCTACATAATTCTTGTTCGTATAAAATGTGTCAAGTGATATTGACAAAACCAAAAGTGAGTATGGCAAAGCACTTTTGACAGGAGAACATCTGGAACAGGACATTGAAAGAGATAAGGAACAAGCTATCGAATGGTTTACAAAGTCTGCAAATGACGGCAATGAATATGCACGGGCTATGCTGGACAACATATCGAAGTTTGAGAATGATCTGCTTGCAAATACGATTTTTAGTTTGTTTGTTAGTCTTAATAGGTGTATTCAGGATAGTTATGACAACGATCGTAAAGACCTACAAAGCAGAGTTGACAGAAAACTGATGAGGGTTATTCGCAAAAAGAAAATGGAGTTGGGAGAGAAAGACGAAAATCATATGGATATACAATAAAGAGAACAGCTGATCTGTGCTTGTGAATGCATAGATCAGCTGTTTTTATTTCGCAAAATCTGCACCTTTGCGAAAGACTATTTAAGGCGATTTTGATCGCTATTTTGACTAATGTGATAGAATTTAAGCACATTATATCACATCAAATGGTTTTTGTAAAGTCAAAATAAAAAAAATTATCAAAAAAACACGGCTGATAAAGTTTTCAGCCGTCAGAATTTCAGTACGAGGAGGGCGATAAAATGAAGAATATAATGAACATTTACAAGAGAAAAGACGGACGTTTCGAGGGGCGTATTCCGTTTGGAAGAGATGATAACGGAAACTTGAAGTATAGGTATCTGTACTCAAGAAATCTTACAGAGCTTAAAGAAAAGATGCTTTATGCGTATACGACTTCTGAAAAGTATTCACCTGTCGTTGGCGGTAAAACCTTGCATGAATTATCGCTTGAATGGCTCGGCAGCGCTAAACTGCGTGTTAAGGAGTCTAGCTATTGCTGTTATGAAAAGATAGTGACTAAGCATATAATTCCGTATTTTGAGAAGATAAAATATTGTGAGTTAAATACTCCGAAAATCAACGCTTTTATCGAATATCTTCTGAAATATGGAAAATCTGACAAAAATAGCGGACTGTCAGCCAAGACTGTTCACGATATCATAGTAGCAATGCGTTCGATTGCTAAGTATTCAGAGCAGGAGTATGGCTTGAGTAATCCAATGTGCAGTATTTCTATGCCAAAGATCCAAAGAAATGAAATTTCGGTACTGAACGAAAGCGAGCGTAAAAACTTGCAAAACCATTTAGTTAATAATCTGAACAACACAAACATTGGTATACTGCTTACTATGTACAGCGGTATGCGTATTGGCGAGATTTGTGCTTTAAAATGGAGCGATATTGATTTGCAGAGTGGCATTATCCGTATTTCAAAAACTGTTCAACGTATTAATGATAAAATTGGAAATTCAAAAACAAAGATCATTGTTGGTTCACCAAAAAGCAGGACATCAGAGCGGGAAATTCCAATACCAAACTTTCTTGTAAACATTCTTAACGAAAGGCGACAAAATGAAAACAATTATATTCTTTCCGGAACTCACAAGCTGATCGAACCGAGAACAATGCAGAACAGATTTAAATCCGTCCTGAAAAAGTGTGGAATACGAAATGTTAATTTTCATTTACTGCGTCACACATACGCTACTGTTTGTATTGAGAATGGCTTTGATGCTAAAACTGTCAGCGAGTTGCTAGGTCATTCTAATGTTAATATTACACTTAACCGCTATGTTCACTCATCGCTTGATACAAAAAAGAAATATGTTGAAAAACTCAATTTTGTAGCTTAAAAGTTTTTAGCCGTCAGAAACATCTGATTGGTAGTAAATAATGCATGATTTTACGTTGCTTTTTTGCCTTTTTGCCTGTAGGTGCAGATTTTGCGAAAAAATTATATTTTGTTTTGTAAACTATTATACCAGAAAATTGATGAAATATGTATTGATTTTCTGAAAAATGTTTGGTATAATGGCGTATAAAGGCGGTGATCGTATGATCAGAGTTGCAATTTGTGATGATGATAAACATATGCAGGAAAGTTTATCAAAGTATTTGTTAGACTATTCAATACAATGTGACAGAGAAATTGATCATGCAGAATTTGATACTTGTGAGGAATTAATGGACGAGTATCTCAAGGGGAACTCGTTTGATGTTATATTGCTCGATATTGAATTTAAAAATAATGATGAAAAACAAATGAATGGTATTGAACTTGGGAAAAGATTGCGTGGACTGTATGCCAATGACAACACTGCTATCGTTTATGTGACATCTTATGGCGAGTATGCTATTGACTCCATTAAAATAAGGCCCTATGATTATATAAAAAAGCCAATTACTTATGAAAGAATAGTTGAATTTTTTGAAACTTATTATTTGGATCAGGCTAAGAGAAAAAAGGTGTTTGAATATACTGCACATAAAGTCAAAAACAGTATCATAGTATCTAATATTTGTTATTTTGAGAGTCAGGGCAGAACAATAGTGATCCATACTATTACAAATCAATATACCTTTTACGGAAAATTATCTAACCTGCTTGACAATGAAAGTTTAAGTGATTTTATCAGTATTCATAAATCTTATTTAGTAAATAAAAATTATATTGAAAGATTCACGTCACATTCAGTCGTCCTTATTGGCATAGACCGAGTGGAATTACCGATAAGCCCTAATAAGAAAATGGAGGTCAGTGAACAGCTGTTGAAAGAATGATATGACTACTTTATTTTATTTGTTTTCAAATGTGTTTCACATATATGCCACTTATCAGTTTTCCAATGTGTTTTTACAAAAGAAAAAAGAATCGGCAAAATCAGACATTGTCCTGTTTACACTTTATTACATTATAAATAGCTGTGCGTATTTACTGTTTGGTAATTGGATTATAAATCTTTTATCAAATTTTGTGCCGTATTGTTTGATAGCAATTTACCACAAAAATAAATTTATTTATTCGATTGGATCGTCATTCATACTTTGTGCAGTACTTATCGTGCTGGATACACTGGTTGTAGCCATACAATCTGTATTAAATATTCATTCAATCTTTTTTGAACAAGGGTTTGTTTCTAACATAGTTATGGTAGCCTTTGTAAATATTGTATCGCATAGTTTTTTCAAAAAAAATCAACTTAACGTTAGTTTACCTGTTATGTACTATATAACTGTTATAATAATACCATTTGTTAGCATTATTATTGGTTACTTAACAGCGGTCAAATTAAATATTGTATCACTTATCTGTTCTGTGATAATTTTGCTTATTAATGTTGACATGTTTTATTTGTATGATAATCTAATTAATTTGTTTTCTGAAAAATACGAAAATAATATAATTGAGCAGCAAAACAAGGCTTATCTTAACCAGTTGCATTTAATGCAGGAATCTCAGATGAAGATAAGATTTTTAAAGCATGATATGAAAAATCATATTATCAACATGCAAAGTTTGCTTAGTGCTGAGAAATACGATCAGCTTAAAGATTACCTTGCTGAAACCAATGATTATATTTATAGTAATAATGTTATTATCGACTCAGGAAATGAAACGATCGACAGTGTTCTGAATTACAAATTGGCACCGTTAGAGAACAACAGCGTTGAAAAAAGTTATCATGTTGTTCTCCCTGAGCAAATTCTTATTAGTTCATTTGATCTAAATATCGTTATTTGTAATCTGATAGATAATGCACTTGAAGCGTTAAGTCTCCTAGGAGAGAACGATGAAAAGAAAATAACTATCGATATTGTTTATAAGCAGGGTTACATTAAAATATTAGTAGGAAATTCATTTGACGGAATCATACACAAGGATAAAAGGACAAGAAAAAATGATGAGATAAATCATGGAATAGGGTTAAAGAGTGTTCAAAATATTGCGGAAAAATATGGAGGACTTTTAAAAACTGATGTATCTGATAACTGGTTTGAAACATCAGTGATAATGTATGAAAAATAGAGGTAACAATAAGTTGCCTCTATTTTTTTTACAAAAAAGACGTTTTTTTTGACATTTACGTTTTTTTATTCTTATATTATGTATAATCAAGTCATAACTTGTTATGAAAGGAAGAAAATCATATGAAAAGAAATTTAATGAAACTCGGCACAAGAATGGGTAAGGTGTTTGCTGCATTGGCACTTTTGGTTACTGTATCAAACGTGAATTCTACATGCATGTTCATCACTCACCAGCCTGAACTGCCTGCTGACGCAAAGGATCTTCGCAAGTTCTAATGTTTGCAAAGATTGCGGAGCGTTTAACACAACAGCTTGAAAACAAAAATGTTATTATTCACGAAAAGCGTGAACTATATAGGTATGGTTTTCAAAATGGATTGATATTAACGTTGAATTTTTTGACATCGATTATTGTCGGTGTGGCATTGGGTGAAGTTTTGAGTAGCATACTTCTGTTGACAGCATATATACCTTTGAGAAGTTATGCAGGTGGGTATCACTCAAACACATCGGGAAGGTGTTATATTGTGTCGACGCTAATTATGATTGTTTGGATCTGCTTAATAAAATTCAAACTTTTGTCGACAAGCTGTTGTGTGATAATGCTCGTTATTGGAAGTTGTGTTTGCTTTGTTTTTTCTCCAGTTGCAGGAGAAAATAAGCCTTTGGACGAGTTAGAATGCAAGATGTACAGAAGAAAATCACTGCTCATTTTATTGGTTGAGATCATTATATGGATAATTTTCACTTGTGTCGCTAAGATAGAAAGTGAAGTTATTCCTATTATTATATTTACAGAAGCATTAATGCTTCTGTTGGGAAAAATCAAAAATATAAGGTATAAGAAGGTTAATTAAAAAATATATATTTGAAGTAAAAGTGAGGAAAATGTATGAAAGCAAACAAGAAATTGCGTATTGGAGTAATTGCCGTATCGATAGCCGCAGTAACTGCTGTTACAGTAGTTACTGCGGCTATTTATGATGTTCGGAGGTTAAATGATAATCCGTGGGAGCATACCTTGCTTGCAGCGGATGATAACGGCCATATAAATGCCCAAGGCGGCAGTTTATCTATTGACGGAGACGTTCGCTCTAATGGAAACGTTTCATTGAATGACGATAAAATTACCGTTTCAGGCTATGTCGCAGCGAATAAGACTATAATTAGCAATTCGGATGATGTTTACTTTGGCAGTAAATATGATAATTCGGAGAAAATTACTGTTCCAAATGTTTGGAACAATGTTTATACAATTGCACAGAGTATCGAAGCAGATAAAAATGAATCGAAGAGTATTACTGATAATTTTTTAACGTTAGATGGTGCAGTAATTTCAGGAGATTCTTTAAATATAAACGTATCTGCGGATAATGCACCTATTTCTGAAACTACAAAAGATAAAACAGGTAAAGTTGGAGCTTTTGGCGCAGGATTCTTTACCAAGGTATACGAAAATAAGGCAAAATGGGAGGAAATCTTCCCTATACTGTTCCAAAATTCAGAATTTGAAACAGACTCTGTTCTTGAACTTGGCAATAACAGTAATTTCATTCCCGTTCAAGAACAGGTAGTAAGTAATTCCTGGCAGGACTATGAGCAACTGCCAGGTTCAGTTATAAGCGATAACTTTTCGGAAGAGAGATTAAAAAAGTATATAAGTACGCTGAAACAGGACAATCCTGTTTTTTCTGCTTGTACATCCGATTTTGTGAAAATTCAGGCTGACGCGTCAATAAATCCCGAAGAAGCTGAAAATGCAAAGAAATTGGTGATAGAGGGCGGTCATATTACGCTTAACGGGGATTATGAAAATCTTGAAGAAATTAAGCTTGATAACTGGGGCGGAGTGCAACTTATAGGAAATTTTCCTAAACTTAAATATATTTACCGAACTGGAAATTCTGATATGAATCTCGCAGGAGATTTTCCCGCCCTTGAATGTGTATACACAATGGGCGGTCAGATTCTGTTAGGCACAGGTGATGTTGGGTTTAATGCTGATAATTTGACTGTAATAGACGAATATGGACCGATAGTAGTATATACAGCTAAAGATGTTAATCTTACAAGCAGCAGACTGGTGACTACACAGATGATACTGATGAGAGGTGCGGGAGCAGACAAAATAGCTTCTAGGTTTAATGTTGAAAATACGTTGATGGCAGCTATAAATGGTGTTATGTTTGAAGATATGAATGACAATAATACCACAAGATATGGGGACCTTCCTGTATTTTATTCTACATATCCGATGTCGATAATAAACTGTAATTTCAAACTTTTACAAGGATCATTTATTAATAGTCAAAAAGCAATTATTATGGCTAATGCCAATATAGGCGTTTTCCGTGGATTTATGTTTTCTCCTGAGGGTGTTGACGAGTATAGAAACAGCTCCGCTGTCGGATTTTATGTAAATACATATGCATATAATATATCTCCTAATATCAACAGCTTGAACAAACAGCCTAACGGAACAGAAGAAATCGGAAGAATAAGCGATTTTGAGTATTCCGATTTTCCAAAAGAGCTTGTTTCGTGTATAGGCGACGCAGAAAACTTTTTAAGCGGACTGGAAAATCAAGACAATGATTTCGTGCTCGGAGAAATGAACGGAAAACCGGGTGAACTCCTCATTGGCAGATATATTCTTGCTGATGAAGATATTGTAATATCAGCGGATACTCTGAAGAACAGGGAAAATGCATTTTCGGTGATTGCATCTGAAAACGGTAATATAACGTTAAATGTAAAAAATGAAATGGATGTTCAGACAATAATTTATGCTCCTAATGGCAAGGTTACATTAAACGTTAGTACGGGAACTCTTCATGGAAGAATATTTGCAAAAAATATTGAGATCGTTTCCGACTCTTTTGAAATTACTGGCGGAACAGAGGATATTTCATATCTTGGTTTTGTTTACATTAAGGATTCAGATTCCGAGTCAACATCTGACGATACCAGTCTGACGGACTCAAAAACTGATTCGTCCAAGACAGACAGCAGTTCTGTTGATTCTGAGGATCCTTCGGTAAATTCCGATTTGGATGATAATTCAACTTCACAAGGAGATTCCTCCGAATACGATACGAGTTCGTCTGACTCAAGCTCAGGAAATTCATCAAGCTTAGAGTTGTCAGGTTCAAGTTCGGGCGATGACAGCAGTTTGTCAGGTTCAGACAAGTTTAATGAACCGCAATATGAGTATGATAGACTTAATCGTCTTATTAAAGTGACCTATGATGAAGAAAATTATGTGGAATATATGTATGACGCTAACGGTAATATAACTCAAATTGTTACTGTAATTGACGGTGAAGAGAAGTAAATTAGGAGTGAAATGAATATGAAGAAATTTGTTAAACGGGCAATAAGCCAGGTCATTGCATTGGCTCTTGCTTTTCAGATTGTGGGTCAGTGCGGATATTCTTTTGCTGTTCAAGCTGACTATTCGTCTAAATCTGAAATAGTAACAGAAAGTAATGCGGATAATGTTTCAGAAAATGATGTTGTTGCTCAGAACGATGAAAACACAGAAGAGATTGATGAGTCATCAGAAGATGAGATAGTTTATGAGGATATGACTGTAAATTCTGATACGACTTTGACTGCACAAACAGAAGTTAAAGATTTGTATATTAATTATGGAACATTAAACCTTAATGAAAATACACTTATAGTACATGGCAACGTTGTTATTCAAAATAGAGGTTGTTTGAATTTCAATAAGGGTGAATTAATATGTAACGATTTTACAATGACTGGTACGTATTATTCTCGTTATATGTATATGCGCAATGCAAATGATCATTTAGTTGTTGAAGGAAATTTCAATTTTAACGGCGGCAGCTTTTCTGGAGATGATGCAACTGCCGGAATTATTGAGCTTAGAGGTAATGTTAATATAATAACAGGATTTAATCCTTCCCAAGAGCAAAAAGTAGTTCTTAACGGACTTGACAGTCAGGAAGTGTATATTAACGAAAAAAACTGTAGTTTTAATATTCTTGAAGTAAGCAATACAAGTGAAGGGGGAATACTATCAGATTATCCTATTTCTGCGAACAGTATGATTGGTGATCTTAGTCAGATACATTATTCATTTGGTGGTGCGGTGGGTACTGTGTTATCCGGAGATATGGAATTGGATAATTATTGTCTATCAGTTGGCGAACTAGATCTCAATGGACATACTTTAACGATCAATGGAGATTTCATCCAAGCCGGCGGAGAAGTAAAGGTAAATAGCGGAAAGCTCGTTGTAAACGGAAATTATCGTATACAGACAAGAAAAACCAGCGAAGACGGAACGGAAAGCTACGATTACAGTACGGGAATACTGAATATGACAAACGAGTCTGATACCGTAGAGGTATCGGGTGATTTTGTTATGGGCTCAACCAGATCGCATAATGGAAAACTGAGTGCGGGAACCTTGACTATTGGTGGAGATTTTACGCAACTGTATTATAGGGATTATGATAACTTTTCAGCAAGCGGAAGTCATACGGTTGAATTTAATGGTAAAATAAAACAAAATATTTCGTTTGCTTCTCTTAATGGTCCTAGATTTTTTAACCTTAAGGTGAATAACACTAAGGGTGTGTCTTTGAACTCTGTGGTTTATGCATATGGAAACGTAAATGATGTAAATAATTCTGTTAGTGGAAACGGATGTTTGTATATTGCTAAGCTTTCTCAGCTTGAAAATGGTTCATTTGGAGGCGATGTATATATCAATCATAGTAATGATGACAGTGATATATATTTGACACAGGATTTAAACGTAGGAAACCTAACCTGCTTTTATCTGCACTTAAAAGGATATAAGCTGAATGTTAAAAGCCTTTCAATAAATTCCTGCCTTTATGTTGAGGGTGGAGCAATTGAATGCAAGAATAACCTGACATTAGGAGGCCGCGGAGGCTTAATAATGACAAATGCAAATGATTACGTTCTTGTAGGTAAGAATTTTATTTTCAATAAGTATTACAGCACAAGTGGTGATCTTACAGCAGGAACGCTTGAAATTAAAGGCGATTTCATACAGAATCAAAATGCTACTTTTGTCTGCTCAGGTACACACACTACAATTTTAAGTGGAAAAAGTACTTCAAATGGCAGAATATACATTCAGACTGTGACGATGTACAGCAACGGTTCTAAGTTTAATAAGTTGATCATTACAAAGCCAGGCTCTTTCTATGTGGCAAAAAATCAAAACAATACTACAATTTCTCTTGAAGATCTCTGCAACGAGCTCATAGAAGATTATGATGATATTGAGCCGCCCACAAAGGTTACAGGTCTTACTGTTTCGGAAATATCTGCAACCTCTATCCACATAGTTTGGGAACAGTCCTCTGATAATGTGAGGGTAACAGGTTATGAGGTTTACCGAAACGGTGAAAAGCTTGTAACTACAGGAAGAACAGAATTCATTGACGGATTGCTTGAACCGAACACCGCATATACATATCAGGTATACGCTTTTGATGAGTCTCGAAATTATTCTGCGGCCTCTGATAAGATAAATCTTAAAACTTTGGCGGATACAGACAGTCCGGAAACTCCCCATAACGTAAAAATCAAATCAGTTACTGGTTCATCACTTACGTTGTCGTGGAGCACCTCAAAGGATAATGTTGGCACTGAGGGCTATATCATATACTGC
>OJKJ01000981.1_pt1 | contig 12118 bp, 8 predicted proteins | sample 1596491 | NCBI WGS metagenome assembly OJKJ01 (sample SAMEA4350160, study PRJEB24818) | metagenome | biome: human; feature: gut; material: faeces | place: Denmark | collected 2013-09 | reverse complement strand
ATTAGAGAAAGCACCTGGGCAATAGCGGCCGCCCACAGCATTCCCGTGACGCCGAAGGTCATCGAGAGCAGGATGACGCCCCGAACCAGGGAGACGACGTCTCTGGACAGGGAAAGGACAGTCGCCTTCACCGGTCTTCCGCTAGAATGCAGGAAAATACTGCTGGCCTTCTGTACGCAGCAGAGCAGGATGCCTCCCAGGAAAATACGGAAGCACATATTTGCGTATTCATTATACAGACCGCTCTCGCTGCCGAACAGGCTGACAATGACCTGCGGGCAGAATTCGAAGAGCAGTGTGGCAATGATGCCGATCACCGCATTGGCAGCGATGATATGGCGATACGTATCGAAGACCCGTTTAAAATTACCGGCCCCGTAATTATATCCGGCGATAGGCTGGCCGCCGACCGCGATACCCACGGAAAATGCGATGACGATGCCAAAGACCTTCATAACGATCCCGACAACGGAAAGGGGAATATCGGCCCCGTAAATGGACTGGGGCCCCTTGAGCCCGATCATGTTGTTGGACACACTCATGACGATGACAATGGCAATCTGCGTGATAAAGCTGGAGATGCCCAGCTGGCCGATCTGCCTCAGCAGCCGGCCATCCGGAAGAAAACTGGCCTTCGAGAAGCGAAAGGATTTCGGCTTCCGGAAATAGAGGATGGTGACGAAGCAGGAAACCACCTGACCGATGACGGTGGCTATGGCTGCGCCCCGCACCCCCATGTGAAATACGAAGATGGCGACAGGGTCCAGAATCAGGTTCAGCACGGCACCGATTACGGTGGAAAACATGGAATAAGCGGGGGAGCCGTCGGCCCGGATCGCCGCATTCATGCCGGAGGCGAAAATATAGAAGGGGATTCCGAGCAGAATGACCTCCATGTATTCTCTGGCATAGGGATAGCTGGCCTCTGTCACTCCAAACAGGCGGAGAATCTGATCCGTAAACAGAAAGCCGGTCACGGTCAGCAGGAGGCCGATGATTATAGTGGCCAGAATTCCATTACCGATGCATTTGTGGCTGTTTTCCTTGTCGCCGCTTCCGAGGGAGAGGCTTAATTTGGCTGCGCTTCCATCCCCAACCAGCAGGGCCAGGGCCAGAGCAGTCACGGTGAACGGATAGACGACATTAGTTGCCGCATTTCCGAGGTAACCGACGCTCTGCCCGATAAAGATCTGGTCCACGATGTTATAGAGGGCGCTGACCAGCATGGAAAGTACGCAGGGAACTGAAAATTTCAGCAGCAGCCTGCCGATGGGTTCTGATGCAAGATAGGCGTTTGCATCTCGTTTTGTCTCTGTCATAGATAATCACTCCTTATGAATAAAAACTGCGCGCAATCAAAGCGGAAGATTCCCGCTTATAGATTACACGCAGTTATTGCTGGATTTACATCTATTCTGATTAAACACGCATGGATAAAACGGAAATGGTAAGATTTTTCCGCCGTGAATCATTATAACCGATCGGACAATGCGGATGTAAGAAGAAAATTCATTTTTTAGAAAATTTGTGAAAAATGCGCATAATGAAATGATAATGCCAGCGCTTATATCAGGAAGTAGGAAATCCAGAACACAGTTTAATAATAAAATTTTCACAAAACAGACACAGTCCGGCTTTATAATGCAGTTCAGTAACAGAAAAGACTGCGACAGGAGGACAAAACATGAGCACAGAAGCTGTAAAACAGGATGAAAGTAAGGGAGAGAAGGCAGCGGTTATCTCTTTTCTTTTGATATCGGCCGCATTTTTGATGGCGGAGATTGGACTGATGGATATTTCTTTACTAAAGGCCCCGGAACTGATCCAGTGGATCTATGATAAGGTAACACTGCCGGAGAGTCTGCTTTTTATCAGCCATTTCAAGGGGCTGTTTGGATTTTTTGTGATGGTGATCAGCTGTCTGCCGGCACTGGCATTAATGGGGATCACAGGTATGGTAATGTCGAAGATTGCGGATAAGCAGTAGGAGTCTGATAGATGGCGGGAATCCGGGAGGAGCTGCCGGCGGTAAATACCGTGAGAGATAAGCAGCCCGGCTTTCGCATTGAGCGGATTTCGCAGCAAAACGTATAAAATTCCTGAAAAATAGGCTTCTATACATATCCGGTGGGCAAATGGCGAAAGCTATTTAGACATATTTCATAAAAAAACAGGTGGAATTCCGTTAAAAATCCTCTGTACAAACTAATATATTAGTACTAATATATTAGTATAGTGGAAGCTGTAAACCAATCTTATTTATCATCAGGAGGAAAATCATATGAATATGTCACTTCGCTGGTATGGACCAGGCTATGACACCGTAACTCTGGAACAGATCCGTCAGATTCCGGGCGTGAAAGGCGTCATCACGACACTCTACGGAACACAGCCGGGAGAAGTCTGGGATAGGGAAGAGATCAGAAGCTTAAAGAAGACCGTCGAGGATGCGGGGCTTTCCATTCTTGGAATTGAATCAGTCAACGTCCATGACGACATCAAGACAGGGGCAAAGGACAGAGATCGCTACATTGACAACTACATCACGACACTGGAACGCCTGGGCGAGGAAGACATTCATATGGTGTGTTATAACTTTATGCCTGTGTTTGACTGGACCCGTTCCGAGCTGGCCAGAAAGAGGGCGGACGGCTCCACGGTTCTCGCTTATAATCAGGATATCATCGACAAGATTGACCCGGAGCATATGAGGGAATCCATCGAAGCCATGTCAGCCGGTTATGTCATGCCGGGATGGGAACCGGAGCGTATGGGCAGGCTGGCAGATTTATTTGCGATGTACCGGGAGGTCGATGAGGAGAAGCTGTTCTCCAATCTCGTTTATTTCCTGGAAGCTATCGGGCCGGTCTGCGAGAAATACGACATCCGCATGGGAATCCATCCGGACGATCCGGCGTGGCCGATATTTGGACTTCCGAGAATCATTACGGATAAGGCTCACATTGAAAAATTCTTAAAGGCAGTCGATAAGCCGTACAACGGTCTGACGCTCTGCACCGGATCCCTGGGCTCCAATCAGAACAATGATATTCCGGGCATCATCGAGGCCGCAAAGGGAAGAATAGCCTTTGCCCATGTCAGGAACTTAAAATACAATTCCGACCGGGACTTCGAGGAGGCCGCGCACCTGTCTTCCGACGGCTCCATGGATATGTATAAAATCATGAAGACGCTTTACGACACCGGCTTTGACGGCTGTATACGTCCGGATCACGGCCGTGCCATCTGGGGCGAGGATGCGATGCCTGGCTACGGCCTGTACGACCGTGCATTGGGCGCGATGTATTTACAGGGCTTATGGGAAGCGATCAGAAAGAATGGGTAGCCGGGAAGACCTCATGTATGATGTGCTGAGAACGGATATTCTGGATTTAAAGCTGAGACCTGGACTGGTTTTCAGTATAAAAGATGTCTGTGATGCGTACGAGACGGGGCGAACCCCCGTCAGGGAAGCGCTGATCCGGCTTTCCAAGGAGGGCCTTATCACATTTCTGCCTCAGAAGGGAACGATGGTATCGAAGATCGATTTCCGGAGAGCCGACAATGAACGCTTTCTGAGAAGCTGTGTGGAAGAACAGGTAATGCTGGAATTCATGGCTTTAAATGACCGGGCTTCGGAGGCTGCTGCGGCCTTAAAGGCGTCTCTGGACCGGCAGGAAAAAATCGTGAAGGACAGGGACTGCCGCGGATTTCTGGAGGAGGATATCGTGTTTCACTCCATATTTTACCAGGCAGTAAACCGGGATACCTGCGCTCACATTATCCATGCGAACTCAGGCGATTACCGCCGTATCCGGCTGCTTTCCCTGACGGAGACCGGAATCAGCGACGGAGTGGTGCAGCAGCACAAAGAGCTGATGGAGGCCGTTCTGGAGCGTGACGAAGAACGGATGCACCGGCAGCTGGCCCTTCATTTGAATAAAATGGTGAATGAGGAGCGGTTCCTGGTGGAGAAATACGCGGAGCTGTTTACCAGCGGCGAGGCGGAGGAAAAACGGAAGAATGACGGCTTTGCCGCGGATTTTCTGGTCAGCACTGCATTGCGTGAGGGGTAAACACCCCGACGCAGGCAACGGGGGATTTGACCCTGGTGTCTCCCGGCAGTACCCGATAAAGCGGGGCATGCTATCGCCAGATGCTCATGCAGGCATGGCACCTGGCTCGCTGCTCGCGGGAATAAATGAGAGAGGTGTAAAGATGAATTTAACAGATACAGGATTACAGGAAAGACAGGCATGGGAGAAAGCGGGTATTGGGATTCCTTCCTATGACAGGGCAGCAATGGTGAAAAAGACAAAAGAGGCGCCGGGCTGGGTGCATTTCGGCGCGGGTAATATCTTCCGCGGCTTCATCGCGGGTCTTCAGGATGCGCTTCTGGAGGAAGGACTTGCCGACACGGGGATCATCGCGGCGGAAACCTTTGATTTTGACATCATGGACAAGATCTATGAGCCGTTCGACGATCTGGCCCTTTTAATCACCTTAAAGGCAGACGGGAGCACGGAGAAGAAGGTGATCGCCTCGATCGCGGAAGGCGTGAAGGCGGATTCCGCTGACGCACAGGAATGGGAACGCCTGCGCGCCATCTTTACAAGCCCATCTCTGCAGATGGTATCCTTCACTATTACGGAAAAGGGCTATGCACTGAAGGGAGCGGATGGGACGTATTTCCCATTCGTTCAGAGTGATATCGACAATGGGCCGGAGCATCCGGCCGGCGCCATGGCTGTCGTCTGCGCCCTTTTACTGGAACGGTACAGACAGGGCGCCGCGCCGCTGGCCGTTGTCAGTATGGATAACTGCTCCCATAACGGAGAGAAGCTTCAAAATTCCATTCTAACCATGGCGGAGGAATGGAAGAAAAAAGGCTTTGCGGACGATGGTTTCCTGGAATATTTAAAGAACGAAGAAAAGATCGCGTTCCCCTGGTCCATGATCGATAAGATTACGCCAAGACCAAGCGTTTCCCTGGCGGAGCAGTTGGAGGCCGACGGAGTCGCCGCCATGCAGCCGGTGATCACGTCTAAGAGGACGTATATCGCACCGTTCGTCAATGCGGAGGGGCCGCAGTATCTGGTGATTGAGGATAAGTTCCCGGCAGGAAGGCCGGCGCTTGAAAAAGCGGGGGTCTATATGACAGACAGAGATACGGTAAACAGGGTGGAGCGCATGAAGGTAACCACCTGCTTAAATCCGCTGCACACGGCGCTGGCAGTATACGGCTGTATTCTCGGCTACACCTCAATTGCGGAGGAGATGAAGGATCCCGAGCTCAAGGCGCTGGTGGAGAAAATCGGTTTGACAGAAGGTATGCCGGTGGTGACCGATCCGAAGATTCTTTCCCCGAAGGATTTCGTGAACGAAGTCATCTATGACAGGCTTCCGAATCCGTTTATCCCGGACGCGCCGCAGAGAATTGCAAGTGACACCTCCCAGAAGGTGGGAATCCGGTACGGCGAGACGATCAAATCGTATGTGGAACGGTACGGTGACGCGAAGAAGCTGACCTTTATTCCGCTGGCGATTGCCGGATGGTGCCGTTATCTGCTGGCTGTGGATGATGAGCTGAACCCGTTTGAGCTCTCGGCCGATCCGATGGTTCCGGAACTTAAGGGATGGCTGCAGGGCGTTGAAGCGGGAAAGCCGGAGACGTATGCAGGGCAGCTGAAGCCGATTCTTTCCAATGAGAATATTTTTGGTGTTAATTTGTATGACGCCGGGATCGGCAGCCTGACAGAAGCGATGTTCCTGGAGGAAATCGCCGGAGCCGGTGCGGTGAGAGAGACACTTAGAAAATATCTGAATTAAATATTGAATGAATTGAATGGACAGAGCGGTTCCGAAATCTTGCAGGAAGCCGCTCTGTTTTCATATTGACATACCGGCTGTAATCCGGTAGAATGAAAGAGTTCCATGGGAAGTTCTTTCCTGTGCGAAAATGATTCTTTATCTCTTTGTGGTTTCCACAAAAACTCCGTTATGTTGTATTACGAAAGAGAACAAATAAGAAAGCTGGTGATGCGGTTGTAATCGTATTTTCTTGAAGTTACCTATTGATTAAAGTATAATAGAAGAAAGGAAGAAATATGGGAGATATTGCATACCAGAATAAGGATGTAACCGCTAAGGTTATGGCGGAGGCGCTTAAGGGAAAATCACTGGCTCCCTTTGGAATTCACCAGTTAAAAATCGTAGATATTCTGCCTACGAATTTACCGGTGATCGAAAGCAATGAACTGCGGCTTGACAATTTATTTCTGCTGAGTGACGGCTCGATCGGGATCATGGATTATGAATCAGCCTATAACCAGGAAAATTTTGTGAAATACATAAATTATATCGCAAGAGTGATAAAGCGTTATGCAATAAACCATGAGCTGGATCGTATCAAACAGATAAAAATGATCGTTATCTACACGGCAGATGTGGACCATGCGGAAGCGGTTTATGATCTGGGAGGCATTGTGCTGAAGCTTGAACCCACCTTTTTGGTGGAAGCAGACACAAAGGCGCAGTACGACAGGATCAGGCAGCGGATAGATGCAGGAGAACGTTTGACAGACGAGGAATTAATGGAGCTGATGATTCTGCCGCTAACCGTAAAGGGAAAGAAGGAAAAACAGCCGGTGATCATCCTGGCAGTAGAACTGGCGAAGAGAATTGCAGACCGAAAACAGGCTCTGGAAGCGCTTGCAGGTATTTTGACGTTTTCTGACAAGCTGGTAGACGAAAACTATAAAAGGCAGATTAAGGAGGAAATGCGGATGACACAGATCGGACAGATGCTGATTGATGAGGGAATGGAAAAAGGAATGGAAAAAGGAATTCAGGCATTGATTGAGGATAACAGAGAAGACGGTGTTTCAGAAGAAAGAATCGTTGAAAAGCTGCAGAAACGCTTTTCCATGGACAGAGGGAAAGCAGAAGCATATTTACAACGTTTTACACGATCTTAGAATCAGGAACAGACTTATGTATCCCCCCCCCCCGGTCTCGACAGACCCGGGGGGATTTTTGTGCATTAGGGTGTGTTTGAAAATTCATTCCTGTCATACGGAATGGTAACGATGACGCTGTTCTTCAAATAAGGAATACTGACAAAGGAAATATTGGCTTCTGTGCCGTAGCACGCCATGAGTCTGCGATAGATATTGTTCAGACCAAAGTGATCTCTGCCTTCCGGCTGTTCCTCGGTCAGACAGGCTGTTGCCTTGGGGATATCAATCCCTTTCCCGTTGTCGGACACCTCGATGACTATGTAGGTGTGAGTCTGATCCAAGGTGATGGATATTGTGATCTGCGGTGCAACAGGCCATGTCTCCAGACTCATGTTTCCAAAGCCGTGCTTTAAGCAGTTCTCAGCAAGCGGCTGAAGAAGTACCTTCATAATTTTGCAGTTTTTCAGATGCGAATCGATCTGACAGGTAAAATGAACGCCCTCCCTGGAATGACGGTTCATGATCTCCATGTAGGAGGTAACGTGTTCTGCCTCCTTTTCGACAGAAATGAAGGTTTGCCCCACACTTAGCGTGATCCGCAGATAGCGTCCCAGGCTTTCCAGCATACTTCCCGCCGTATCGGAGTGTCCGTTTAATATTTGAAAATGAATACATTCCAGTGTATTATACAGAAAGTGCGGATTGATCTGTTCCGACATCATCTGAATCTCCGCCCTGGCTTTTTTCTGTTCCTCTTCTTTAATCTGCAGTAACTGGAGCTGAATCGTATCATACATCTGGTTCAATTGTTTTCCCAGCAGGCTGATCTCATCAGAGCGGGGAAATACGACCTTTGTCTGGTAGGAACGGCGGTTGATTTGAGCAATAATATCTCCCAGCGTTTTAATATCCCTTGTCAGGAAATGGGACAGGCCGAAGGCCAGCAGGGCTGCTGCGGCAGAACAGAAAAGCCATACCATAAAAAAGAAAGACCGGAATTCCTGAATATCGCCGGTGAGTGCGGATTTTCGGCTGATATGGACTACCTTAAGATCACAAAAACGGATAGCAGCCGTTGAAACCACCAGCTCGTCCCGGTCTATGGCCAGGTGCTCTCCGCGGAGATTATCCGTCTGTGCTACCAATGCTTCCAGAGTGGTCCCAAAGGCATCGGGATACGTCTCTTCCTGTATATCCAGGGGAATTCCATTGGAGTCGGCCAGATACATGCAGTAAGTATAGCCGTTGGACATCTGGTCAAAGTATGACCGGATCTGTCCCGTATCCATCAAAATAATGACCCGCGCTTTATATTTGCCTTCTGTATCGCGGTAAGCAAAGGTGCCAGTTCCCCTGCTGTAGGAGACCGGATAGGAGACGGGGATAGCGCCGCCCTGCCGGAACAGTAAATTCTGACGGGTTGGAAATACGGTAATAAGAGGATATTCCCAGATGTTTTCTGTAAAAAGCGTTTCAAAGCTGCCGCCGAATCCGAGAGAATAGGGACTGAAAAGAAAGCCATTTTCTCCGCAGATCAGAATGTTGTTGACCTGGGCATGGTTTTGAAAGAAGGAAGCCATCTCATCGGAAGCCGCCTGATAATAGCCGGAGTAACCGTCGAAGCTGTTATTGGCAATATCGGCAATCATATCGGGAAACGGCTTTTTTACCAGAAGATTGTTCGTAGCGGCGGAGAGGGATTGAAACTGGGAGGAAAGTACGGCTCCGGCAGTTTCCACCGATTGTTCTGCTTTTTTCAGAACCTCCCTGGTGTTTCGCTTGTAAAAATAGGAATAGGACAGCTGACTGATCAGCAGCAGGGCTGCCGTGGTGATGGCGATCATGCCGATCAGCAGCTTGTACCGAAATTTTAGATTAGAAAACCAGTTTCTCATAGTCAGCGCCTTCCTTCTCCGGTATACTGCTTCTGATAATCGGAAGGCGTCAGGCCGGTACGTGTTTTAAATGCGCGGCTGAAAGACCGGTAATCCTCGTATCCGAGAAGGATTGCCACATCGCCTGCTGTAATATCAGGATGTTTTAACTGCTCCTGGGCGTAGCTGATTTTTAAATCCAGCAGATAATCACGGAAATTTAAAGAGGTCTTATTTTTAAAATACGTGCTGAAGTAGCTTTTGCTTAAGCCCAGATAACTGCAGACCTCCTCCGTATGCGGATTCTTAAGCAGATTGGCATGGAGGTAGGCGATGGCCTTTTCAATCAGAGGTTCGTTCTTGGTGGCCCGGCTGACGGCGAGTTCGTTGGCAAAACCGTTTAAAATCTCACACATCCAGCTTCTGACCTCTTCCAGGGAAGAGAGATTCGACAGCGCGGCATAGGAGTTGCCGGTAAAGCTGATCGGGGGGCCGCCCAGATAATCAGCCAGCTGGCTTTGAATTGTAATGATGATATAATTGCACATACTGTAGAGATAAGAGGGCGGCGGTAGCGGGGCGGTGATAAGGCTGTCAAAATAAGAGGTAAACTGCAGCCGGATGTCCTTCGGATCATTTCTTAAAACTGCCTGAAGGATATCATCGCCGGGCATGATGACCGGCGGCGGAAGGCAGTTTGTCACTTCCGGTTCTATGACAAGACCGGCTTCCGGATAGATATGCCATGTGATGGCCTGCCGGGCATTCTGGTACGAGGCGGGAATTTCGGACAGTGATGGTACCGGTTTTCCGATGGCAGCCGCCAGATTATCCCCTTGCCAGGAGGCCAGGCAGCGGTTCAGCAGTTTTGAAAGAGACTCCTGCGTGTGATGATGAAAAGGCAGATTGACAACGAGAATCAGTCCATCCGGTGGATATTCGGAGATGAGAACGGGACTGTCGGCCAGTTCATTCTCCAGGATTTTTTTTAATGCAACGAGACTTTGGTTCAGCTCCACATTCTCATCCGGATCGAAGCGGGTTCGGAACGTCTGGATCAGTACCACGCAGGATTGTGTGTTCCGGATGAGCAGTCCGTATTTGGAAGAAATACTTCCCAGCTCTTCCTCTGCCAGCTCCCCTCTTAACAGCTGGGGAATCAGGTTCTGCCTGTGAAGCGATACTTCGGCTTTCCTCAATTTGTGAAGTGTTGACAATTGATCGGTATGAAGCTTTCTTTTATCCACAATAGATTCTTTCAGCTTACAGATCAGATTGGTCAGTTCCTTTATGGAGATCGGTTTCAGAAGATAATCTTCAATGCCGTACCGGATGGCAGTTCTTGCGTACTCAAAATCATCGTAACCGCTTAAGATGATGAAGGAGCACTCGAACTGTTCCTCCCTGGCCCGGCGGACAAGCTCCAGTCCATTCATTCCAGGCATCTGAATGTCGGTGATTACAATATTCGGTTCATAATAACGTATCTTGTCAAGCGCTTCTGCACCGCTTGCAGCTGTCCCGATGACAGTGACAGAATAATCTTCCCAGGGAATGATGCTGCGAAGTCCGGTCCGGATCTCGGCCTCGTCATCCACGATGAGAAGGGTGATTGCTGATAACGAATTCATAGGATTCTCCTCAAAACAAGGTTAAAATTTTAAAGCAAGGCCATTATAGCATTGTGAATAATGGAAAGCAATAAATTGGCACGAGATTTGTACAGTTCGAAAAAAATGCCGCATAGACAGTAAAAAATGCCATGTGAGTTATGGAAAATATGCAGTAATATGTGAGCACAGACAAACAAAAACAGTACAAAACGAACAGATCACAAAACAAACGGAAAGGGAGTAAAACTATGAGAAAAGGAAAGAAGATAGCGGCGCTGAGTCTGGCGGGATTAATGGCTGTTTCAGCTCTTACGGCATGCTCACAGGGGGAAACGAAAGAGAATACAGCAGATCTTACATCTGGAGCCTTGGCGGCAGAGGGAACCGGGGCAAATGAGGCAGGAAGCAGTGCGGCTTCCGGAGACCGAGTTAAGATCACTGTATGGACAGAGAACCGCCATGACCTGGATTATATGAATAAGATAGTCGAGGAGTTCAACAACACGAATGACCATATTGAGATTGAGTATGTGGTGCAGACGGAAAACTACGTGAATTTACTGAGTATGGCCGCCAATTCCGGGCAGTCACCCGATATATTTACTCAGGTGAACATCACGGATTTTAAGAATTTCGTGGATAACGGAATCGTACAGCCCATCAATGATTTTATAACCGATGAATTCAGAACGATCAATGAAGTAGATGACCACTTATACGAAGGGGCCAATGTGATGGGAGATGAGATCTACTGGGTTCCATGCGGGAAGAGAAGCGGTTCCAGATTTATTTACAACAAGGAAATATTTGACGGGCTGGGCCTGGGAATCCCCAAATCTATCGGCGAGCTTCCTGAACTGGTTAAGAAGATCACAGAGGCGGGAAACGGAGAGTACTATGGAATCATATTCCCCGGTATGAGCGGTCCGTTCGAGCGCTGGCTGGAACACTCTGCGGAGATGAGCGGTGTCACACCTTACGACTATAAGACGGGGACCTTTGATTTTACAGGCTTTAAGCCATGGCTGGAAGTGACCCGCCAGATGTTTGAGGATAACAGTGTCTTTCCCGGATCGGCATCCATGAAGATTGATCCGGCCCGTGTACAATTCTCCGAGGGGCATGCGGCAATCCACGCAAATGCTTCCCAGGAAGCAACCGTGCTGACGGAGCAGTTTCCGGCACAGAGTGAATGGGCGGTAGCAGACCTTCCCACATTAAACGGCAGGATCGAAGGCTGCGAATACGCCAACCCCAATACCGGCTGGCTGATGAGCGCGTTTACGGAGCATCCGCAGGAGGCATGGGAGGTGATCGAATACTTTGGATCAGAGGAAGTTTTAAAGGGATACTTTGAGAACGGCTATTCTCTTCCGATTTCTCAGTATATGGACGAAAAAATCGATAAATCCAAGATTGGCCGCATGGCAGACTTTACCGGCGCAGATTATGAAGCGGTACTTCCTGTAGCACCGTCGGTAACACCGGAGGGAGAGAATTACCGCGATGCGTTATGGAATGCCTGTCTGCAGGGCGGTCCAGACATCGATGAGACGATTGATAATTTAAATAAGACGTATAACGCTGCTCTCGATAAAGAAGTGAAGATGGGCAAGACAAAACGGCTCGTGATTAAGGATTACGACCCTCGTCATCCGGGAGACGGAACCAT
>OJKJ01000974.1_pt1 | contig 12207 bp, 14 predicted proteins | sample 1596491 | NCBI WGS metagenome assembly OJKJ01 (sample SAMEA4350160, study PRJEB24818) | metagenome | biome: human; feature: gut; material: faeces | place: Denmark | collected 2013-09 | reverse complement strand
CTGTATTCCCTTGTAAACTCAAAATGGGGAATGGCTCCCACACAGTCGGCTCCCATCTTCACAGCATTTTCCATCAGCGCTTTACCGTTGGGATAGCTTAAAATTCCCTCCTGGGGAAAGGCAACAATCTGGACGGTAACCTCATTTTTCAGCTCTTCCCTCAGCTCCAGCATGGCTTCCATGGCCACCAGCTTGGGATCCGTCACATCCACATGGGTGCGGACGAACTGCACGCCGTTTGCAGCCTGCATGCGGATGGCCCTTCCGGCCCGCTCCTTCACATCCTGCTTCGTCAGCTTTTCCTTCCGTTTGCTCCAGCATTCAATGCCTTCAAATAAGGTCCCGGACATATTCCAGACCGGATCTCCTGCCGTCAGGCAGGTGTCCAGATGCACATGGGACTCAATAAAGGGCGGAAGAATCATTTTGCCGGTTCCGTCAATGACCTCTTCTCCCGGCAGCGCCTGGAGGGACGGCGCAATTTCCCCGAACACGCCGTCGTTTATGCTGATATCCGCTGTTTCCGCACTGTTTTCCAGATGAATATTCTTAATCAGCATTTACTTTCTTCCTTTCCTGCCTGCGATACCTTCACTGTTATCTTTTCCTGCTGGCAATGCCTTCACAGTTATTTTTTCCTGCCGGCCGCAAAACCCACAAGATAGCAGACCACCGCCACGGCCATTCCGTTGATGGATGCAATTCCCACCGGGACTACATTCGCCACAACAGCTCCCAGGATTACGCCGGCAATGGCAAACCAGTTCACCTCCAGCGTATTTTCCTTATCCTGTGCATAATCCGCCTTATGGCAGAAGAATCCCAGAATGAGAATCGCCCCAACCGGAGGCAGGGTGCAGTTAAGGATGTTCAGCCAGCCGGTAAAATTGTTGTACAGCCAGATGGCGGTAATGGTCCCCAGCGCACCGGAAATCAGAACCAGCGGGCTTTTCTTGATCTTCGTAATGTTGGACAGGCCAAGCCCTGCGGAATACAGCGCGTTGTCATTGGTTGTCCAGATATTCAGCCCCAGTACAATGATAGCAAATACGGTGAGGTTCAGCGCGATCATAACCTCAAAAATATCGTTTCCGCCCACATACACCCCGCTGAAGGCGCCGAAGGAGAACATCAGGCTGTTGCCCAGGAAAAAGGCGATTATGGTCGTCCAGACAGCCGCCCCCGGCGTCTTGGCAAAACGGGCAAAATTCGGGGTGGCCGTACCGCCGCTGACGAAGGAACCGATAACCATGCCTGCGCCGGTTATCATACTCAGCCCCTGGCTTTCCGCAAATTTATCCGTCAGGCTGGCGTCGCCCGTGCGCACGGCAATAACCATAGCCGCAATTCCCAGCATGGCGATCAGAGGGACGGAAATATAGCTGACGATAGTCATGGCCCGGATTCCGAAAAAAGCGGATCCCGTCATACAGATCCCGGCGGCAGCCACAAGCAGCGGCACCATCCATGGCTTATCCGGTGCGAGGAGCCTGGCAACAGGGATAGCGAACATTGCCACGCCCACGCCGAACCATCCTATCTGTGTGAAGCTGATCAGCGCGGAAGGCAGGTAAGACCCCTTTTTACCAAAAGAATGCTGGGCCAGCAAATCCATGGACAATCCGGTTTTACAGCCAACATAGGCCAGTAATGCCGTATAAATACCAAGAATTGCGCCGCCCAGCAGCAACGATCCGATAAAACCATTGAAATCAAGTCCGGCCCCCAGCTCCTGGCCGGTCCACATGCTTGCCGAAAAAAAAGTGAACCCCAGCATAATCATGAACATCGTCACGATATTCCGGCGGGCATGCCCCGGAACGGGCATCAGAGAATAATCCGCATCAACTTTACCTTTTTGTTCCTTTGTGCTCAAGTCTTTCTCTCCTCTCCTGTCTTTTCCCACGTTTCAGGGTAGCTTTCCCCAAAAAATTCTTTTCCATAAATAGTACCATATCCGGCGATAGTTAACAACGGTAAATTTTGTGGAAAGCGTATTAATTTTTTTGTGGGAAATGGCGAAAAATATGGCTGGGGGTGTAGATGAAAAGTGAGTGCCGCCCCCATCAGGAAACTCTGATTGTAATCTTTCACCTGATCCGATACAATAGATAAAAGACACGGATTCCGGAGGAAGAGTGAAAATGAAAGAAAAACTATATACCATCCCTTTAAATGATGCCATGAATGCAGAGGACGAATGCCCCTTCTGTTTTATCGAACGGAATGTGGAGCAGGATATCATGGATTACGTACTCGGTTCCTGCGCTTCCTATATGGAAAGCGACACAAGGGAGGCCACGGACAAGGCCGGCTTCTGCCGGATACATTACAAGAAAATGTTTGATTACGGCAACACCCTTGGAAACGGCTGGATCCTCAAGACCCATTACAAAAAGCTCATCGCGGAAATGAAGGAGCAGTTTTCTCATTTTACACCGGGCAAAACTTCCCTTATGGACAAGCTGAAGGGAAAGCCCTCCGAAGCCAATCCCATTGCCTCCTGGGTGGCGGAAAAAGAAAAAACCTGTTATATCTGCGACTTTTTTACAAAGGAATACGCCCGCTACATGGATACCTTTTTCTACCTATATAAAAACGATGATGCCTTTAGGGAGAAACTCAAAAAAAGCAAAGGCTTCTGCCTTCACCATTTCGGCGACTTATGCAGCCATGCGGACTCCCATCTGAATGATGCGGAGAAAAAAGACTTCTATCCGGTGGTATTACATCTCATGGAAGAAAACATGGAACGTGTCTCGGGGGATGTGGACTGGCTGATAGAGAAATTTGACTACCGCAATAAGGATGCGGACTGGAAAAATTCCAAAGATGCAGTGCAGAGGGGAATGCAGAAGATCAAGGGCGGATATCCGGGGGATCCGGTATATAAAATGAATAAATGAATACAGGGAAGCCGGCCGGGATGCGGACAGGAAGATCCAAAAGGAAAGAGCCCAAACAGGGTCGTAGCGGCCAGCACTACTGCCACCTCAGTGGCAATCACGGTTTTCTGCCTATAAATATCTGATCTACAATAGTATTTCGTCCCTCTTTTCCGGTTAAAGATCTTTCCATCGCCTTACTGGATAGGGCAATCTAAACGTCGGTATAGAAGCGCCCCGGACCGTGATGGGTTCGGGGCGTGTTTCAAAACAAGTCGCTGTGGGTTCCGGTTCTGGTTAATGACAAGGTCAAAATCTCCTGCTCAATTTTATAGATAAGCAACCAGTCAGCAGTGATGTGGCATTCTTTGTGCCCTTCGTAATTACCGGTTAGATTATGATCTTTAAACTTGGGCGGCAACGGCTGTTCGCTGCATAAAATCTCTAAAACATCTTGCAGTAGTTGAGGATTATACCCACGTTTGATAATCGTTTTATAATCCTTCTTAAATTTAGTTGAATATCTTACGTCAAGCATTTAAGTCCTCCATCAGTTCCGTAACACTATGGAAAGACTTGCTAAGATTGCGCCCGTGATTTACGTCATCAATCGCAGCTAAAGTTTCGGCGTTGGGAACATCAAGAGCTACCTCAAACGGGATTCTTTGCTGCCGCACCATTGTTTTTGCAAAAATATTGAAAGCCGTTGTCATATTTAATCCGAGTTCGTTGCAAAGACGGTCGAATTGTAGCTTTAAGTTGTCATCCATGCGGATATTGATATTTGTTTGAGCCATTTAATTTCCTCCTTTCTCTTTGTGTATATTATGCCACTTTTTATTTACACTGTCAACACAATGCAAATAAAATTATTTACAACACTAACAGTACACAAAGTTATGTGGCATATTGCATGCCCATAATTCACAAATTCCTTCCCGGTTCATATAGATATCCAGCTTTCGTATTCTTTGTCTTTGGCAACAGAACCTTTTTTGTACTCACCCTACCACATTGTGCGGAAAAAAACAGAGGGGACCCGGGCCCCATATTGGAAAACTTAAAAACCGATTCTTCCCTCTATGTCAGAAGAAGTGTGGCAAATAATCTGAATGACATTTCCAAAACCCATCCGGATCTCGTAATGGATCTTGCAGAGAAGTGGTATGGAAAAAATGATAGCACTGACTGGATTCTGCGGCCAACAGCTGTTTCCATTGGAGAAGATATTCTTTTTTCTTTTACGGTTTTGGCTGAAAGCGACATAAAAGCCAGAATAGAATATGGGATCGATTATGTGAAAGCAAGCGGGAAACGAACCCGTAAGCTTTTTAAGCTTTCAGAAATCACTTTGAAAGAAAAGGAAAAAAGGTTCTACCGGAAAAAGCATTCCTTCAAAAATTTAAGCACCAGGAAGCATTATCCGGGTATCCATACGCTTACGCTTATTATCAACGGGAGGGAATGCGGCAAAGCGGATTTTGAACTATATGATTATGTGTAAGATGCTGCCGGATGCAGGAATTGGGCCGGCAGAATGAAGCTGCCGGCCCGTTTTCTTCTGAATCACGCCCTGTTACCAGTACATAACTCCGATACTTTGGCGAGAACCTGTCCTACAAAATAGCTTGTATTATTATCGTCCGGATCTTCCTGCCTGATCCCTTTCAGCAGATGCTGCATCCGTTCTTCGTCAAAGGCATCCCAGTGCGTACACAAGACGCCCCCTATTTTTCCCGGGTAATGCAGCTTTTCTGCGATATATTCCGCTTCTACCATGTAGCCCAGCATATGGCCTGCCTGTTCCGGATCCATAAAAACGGATGGAAAAACGGAAAACCCCTCCTCCAGAAAGCGATCCACGGACGGATACCCATAGGGAGGACTGCCGGTATCATATATCTGATAGACGGTTCCGGGGAAGGGAAGGAACTGACGGCTCAGGAATATCTTTCCTTTCTGGAAGCCTCTTCCCGAGAGGGAATTACCCTCTATGCCATTGAAGGGAGGGATTCCAATCAGATCGATTTGATGCTGACACTGGACAAAGATGATATCTTGCTCTATCAGCCGTTTTTGGCCGGGCTCCAGGACCGGTTTACACAGCGATTCAGCATTACGGCCACCATAGGGTTCGGAACAATATATCCGCAGCTCAGTCTTGTTTCCATTTCCTACATGCAGGCGTCCCAGAAAATAAGAGGCCGGAGCCTCAAGGACGATGGAAAAAACCTGTACCATATGGAAGAGGATAACGGCAGCCGTTTCTATCAGCAGATACGAAACTACTTTCCCCGTTTCCGTTCATCTGCTCTATAATGAAGGATGAACTTCTCATGAAAGAGGAACACCGAAGCGCCAGGAATCCCTATCTATCGTAGAACGGATTCAGGATTATATTGACGGCAATCTGCAAAACCAGCAGCTTTCCATCACCGGCATGTCTCATGAATTCGGTGTATCCGCCTCCTATCTGTGCCGTATTTTTAAGGAAAAGTATGGGATTATCGTTCTGAAGTATATCAATACACAGCGGATCGGCTTGGCAAGCAGCTTTTGGTTGACACGGATCTCACTGTTGAAGCAATTGTAAAGGAAATAGGGTTCGTCAACTCCTCCAGCTTTATAAGAAAATTCAGCGGCGTTGTAGGTATCACTCCCGGAAAATACAGGGAAACCCGGCTTCGTTATTGATTCCGCTCCGTTCTGTCCCTGCCAAAAAGGACGGCAGCCCCGGAACCGGATTCCTCCGAACCGGGCTGACGCCCTTCTTCATATCTTTCTATAATTACATTTACTGAAATACCGCCGCAAACATCTGCAGATAGCTGTCGATTTCCCTTTCCAGATTTTCCGGCTTAAAGTCCGCCCTGCTGCTGTAATCCTCCGTCAGGCCCTTCAGCGTATACTCCACACTCTTTATCACTTTTTCCCTGCTTGTCCTGGGGGAAAGCTCACTGTAATCCGCCTGTTCCATGTAGCCGTCAATTTTTCCCGTATAATTCCCGTGCGCCTCTTCGATGGCCCTGACTGCAGGTTCCCAATCCTCTTTTTCCGCCATATCCAGGAACCGTCTCATATAAGGATACATTTTCAGCACCCTCATACGGCCCGTTTCCATTTTCTTCATCAGCAGAAACAGATCGGTATCTGTCTCCTTAATTTCCCGGGAAAATTCCAAAAGCATAAACCGGCTGCTGTAATCAAATAAAAAAACATATAACCCCAGCTTGCTCTCAAAATAATGGAAGAGCAGCCCTTTACTGATACAGGCGGTTTTCACGATATCATCCGTACTGGCATGACGGTAGCCGTTTAGCGCAAACACCTTCAGAGCGGCATTTATTATCCTGTCCTGTTTCTCTTTTTTTAAATCAAAAAATTTATCATTCATGGAGCCGCCTCCTTTATGGAACACCTGTATGCTTCCTGTTTATCATAGCACATCGGCATCCGCCCTTCAAGCTTGCCTCTCTCCCGGCGCTTCCCCTTTCCCGGGAAGTATGGAGTCTGCCGGCGGGCAGACTCCATATTCCTCAGGCGTAAGCCCTCCCCATATACCAGAAGCCCGTCATACCTATTTCGCAAAGTAGCGATATTCTACTTCTTCAATTGATAACGACATACAGGGATTTTCCAGCCTTTCCCTGACTTCTTTTGTTATATTCAGAAAGGATTCCCAGAATTTTGCTTTGTCCGCGGCCTCCACCGGATTCCTGACCGTGGAGATAACATGCACGGTTTCTCCTACATTGCATCCGGCCTTGGAGCTGCATACATACTTGCTGATATAAATGAAGGCCGTAATGAATATTCCTGCGCACTGGTACTCCTTTTCCGCACATATTTTCCACAAATGGGCGAGATAATCATCCGTATAATATTTTGTATCCATACCGAAAAGATTTATAATATATCGCTCTGTTATCATTGTACCACCTATATATAGTCTTTTTTATATAATATGTCTAAAAAACAGACACGTTACGACACCATTTCCTTTTTTATGAAAGACATCGTTATTCTGCGGAGTACATGGCAACGGTATCTCTCATGAAAGCCGCCCGGCACAAAGGGCCGTCTGAACTGTTATCCATTCCTTCCAAATTAATACATTTTTAATACATATTTTCTTTTCAATTCCGCAAAATAGTATTAAAATAACAATAAGCGGGTTCAGCCGCTGAAATGCAGGCCCGGTGCATCCGGTCCGTTTTATAACAACAGCCTTAAGAAAGGGGTTTAGAACAATGGCCAGAAAGTCAAATGGATTGGGAAGATTACTCGCCGCTGCCGCAGTTATTGGCGCCGCTGCTGCCGGTACCTACTATTACCTGAAAAACAAAGAGAGCTTCACGGACAAAGAAAACGCTGACGGCGGAGAGGATTTTGACGAATTCGACGTGTTCGATGATGAAGATCTCAATGACGACTATTCCGACAGTATGTCCTCTGCTGCCGATGAACATGACGAAGCTCATACCCATACCAAAGAGCAGGAAGCGCATTCTTCCGATAAGCATACTTCCGACAGACAGGGAAACTGCCGTTCCTATGTCTCCCTCGATCTGAAAAAAGCAAAAGAAAAGGCTGACGCCCTTATCAATAATGTTTCTGAGAAGGTTGAAGACACCGTACAGAAGATCAAGTCCTCCGAAGAATATGAAACCGTTACCTCCAAGGTGGATGAGGCGGTTACCAAAATCAAAAATTCCGGGGAGTTTGAAACCGTCACCACAAAAATCAATGATGCCGTGGAGCGGATTAAAAACAGTAACGAATATGCCAACGTTGACGAACAGATGGAATCCGCCCTCAATAAGGTTAAGGAAGCCACGGAAAAGGCAGTCAGCAAGGTCGGCCAGAAAATAAATGCGACCATGGGCGCTGCGGAAGATATGGCCGGAAAGGCCGACAGCTCCACTTTCGAAGACGGCGAAAATACTACCGATGAATCAGCAGCTCCTTCCCCGGAACCGGCACAGGCGGATGACACTGTCAAAGAAGCGGCGGATGACATTACAGACAGCGTTAAGGATGCCGCAGACATCAGCAGTACCGCCCGTGAAGCGGCGGAAAATGATAACAACACTGAGGATGGCACTGAAATTTAACACTGCGGATTAAAATTACATTAAAATAATCAATATTTACGGGAGTCGTTCCTTTGAGCGGCTCCCGTATTTTATCCGGCGATAAAAATTATTATCCTACCACGCAATCTCCCTGAAAAAACGATCACGCATTACAAGCCTGTTTTCATCTGAATGTACAACAGGCTCTCCCGGGTCAAAGCAGAAATCCAGCCCGATATATTCTCCCGGGCCAATGCCCGCTCCATTTTCCCCTAAAGCATAGCACCGCATCGTAAAGCCCAGCGGCCGCAACCTGTTAAACAGAAGCTTTGCCTGCATATTAAGCCCACCAAGGAGCATATGCGCGGCAAAATCCTGCCTGTCTACACACCAGTTGATGCTGGAACAGGCGTGGGTAAGAAAAGCAATACGTTTTTCTCCGCCTCTGTCCAGCGCCGGGATGCTCCGCTCCAAAACCTCATGGATTTCCGCCATTCTCCCGGCTGCAAATTCCGCTGTTTTCTCATAATCACGGCCGCTTCCTACCGCACCGTCACAAGCTCCATAATCCGTATCCGGGCAGATAACCAGCAGATCCAGAGTCCTTCTCTCCAGCTGCTGCAAAGCTTCCTCTGTCATTTCACCCGTCACTGCGCCGTCCACCTGATAACCGTTTTTTTGCAGCCAGTCCGCTGCCCGCCTGGCCCCGGGCATTTTCATATCAAACAGGAACGCTGTTTTCATCACTTTTCTCCTCTCCCGCCCATCAGAAGGGCCAAACCTCTCCCTTAATATCTGTCATGACAAGCGCATCCTCAAAGCTGCGCTCCTGCGTAAACTGCCGGAAGGCAACCGCAGCCGACTCCTCAGGTTCATAATGCCCCCGGTCCGCCTTTTTCCCTGACATATAAGATCGCACCCAGCCGGGATGATAAACCCGGAAGGTGTACCCTTCGGGACGCAGTTCATTGAACATCAGGCGCACCGTCATATTCAGCATCGCTTTGGAAACGCAATAGGAGGTGTCTCCATCCCCGGTCCTGTGAAGCATGGAAATACTCCCCGCTTCCGAAGAAAAGAAACACAGCCTCCGCCTGCCCGCCTTCATCAACGGCAGAAACAGCTCCACAGTGCGCAGCGTCCCTACGGTATTCGTATTCAGCGTATCGTAAAATCCCTTTCTGCTGTCATCCCGGATGATTCCCGCACAGTTCACCAGAATGTCGATCCTATCCACAAGCTCCGAAGCTGTCCTGACCGCCTCCTGTACCGAAGCCGTATCAGACACATCCAAAAGAATGCATTCCACCTGTCCGGGGTATTTCTCCGCAAGCTCTGCAAGCGCTCCCCATTCAGGCATATACTGCCCCGCCAGCACCCGGAAGCCATGCGCGGCAAACTCTTCACACAGTGCAAAGCCCACTCCCCTGTCCGCTCCGGTGATAAATACATTTTCCATAACCCTGCAAGCCCTCCCCTTATAAAAAAGATAATGTATCAACCTTTTGTTTTATTTACTGTTCATCTTATTCCTTATTGCATAAAAAACTCACTTCACACCGCCTGCACACCAGAAAACCGCATTTCTGACAAGCTTCCGGTATTCTTCATTCTCCCACACAGAAAGTATATGACCTGGTGTCAGGACACAGAGACGCCCCTTGCCTATGCTTCTCACATACCCTCCCATCTGCTTTCCTCCGCTCTCCGATACCGTTGAAAGAAGAGGCAGGATATCCGCCGCCAGATGTTCAAGCTCATAATGCTCATCCCTGATTTCAAAATCATGTACGCCCTCTGTTACAGGATGTGTTCTGTCAACCGTTACCCTGACCGTACATCTGGGCGGATGCTTAACAAAACTGTTCCCCACAAAATCCGTGTAGGCTTTATTCTCCTCCGCCTTAAAACTGTTGCCCGCATGAAGGGAAAGGAATCCGCCGCCCGCTTCCACATACTCCCGCAGCTCCTCCGGCCCGGCCTCCGTCACTCCCTCCTCAAACCAGGGCGCATCATTTGCCCCGGTAAGCGCATTCCCCTTGGCATTGATCACCACCGGGTACCGGCCCAGAAATGCCGGTGTCAGAATATCCTTGGCATCCCGGACAAAATCAAGCGCATGCCCTTCCTCTGCCAGAAAAGCAAGCCCCCTTTCCACCACCTCCGCAGGATGCCATTTATCATCGCAAAGTATAAGTATTTTCATAGTCCCCTCCCTGAAGCCGTTTTCTACGGCTTCCATCATTTATTATTATTACCTTTTCCGAAATGCATAACTGTCTCCGGCTGGTTTTATCTTTAATCTATCACCTTCCTCCTCTCCTGTCCACCCGGTTCCTCCTGTTTTTCCCACCTTTACCATTCCCCTGTCATACTCCCACATCAGAAAGGTCACCGTTCCCGTAAGAACTTCCCATGCCCCCATAAAAACCTCATGAAAACCACAAAAAAAGCAGCAGCGCCACAGCCCAAAATTTCCGGCTGCAGTCACCGCTACTTCCTGTTTTATACACATTCAATATAAACAATTGCTGATAACAACCAGTCACTCCCGGCAGAAGCCTTATTTATCCAGGACCTGCCTCTCACCTCCGGGCTGAGTGGTGTATATCGTAAACTTCTTCTCCGCGAAGTCCGCCTCCAGCTCCGCCGTATAGCCGTTGCTTTCTCTCACAATGACAAGTTTTCCATCCTCGCATTCCTTCATGGCAAAGCTTCCGTCAAACGCCGGGAAGGAATTCCTGAATTCCATCAGCCGGATCAGCTTCTCCACAACAGGACGCTTCACCTCTTCGGTAATTTCCTCTTCCGTGTAATAATGGCGGTTGATATTTCTTCCCACCTTGGTTTCTTCCAGAAGCTGCAGATCGTTCTTCCCCGCCATCAGGCCCACATAATATACCTGCGGAATGCCGGGTGCAAAGAACTGGACCGCCCTTGCCAGGAGATATGCGTCATCATCATCGCCCAGCGCAGAATAATAGGTACAGTTTACCTGATAAATATCCAGATTATTGTAAGCGGCGGTATTGTAGATTTTCTTCACATTCGCGCCGTATTTGAAAATATCCTCCTTTGTCCGGTTGATTTCCTCATCCGGAAGCAGATCCTTCACATCCACAACGCCGATTCCGTCATGGGTATCCAGGGTGGTGAACTGCTTTCTGGGGCAGATTTCCAGCCAGTGCTTCAGATACTTTGTCTGTCCGTAATACAGCGCATTGATAAGCAGCATGGGCAGCGCAAAATCATACACATAATAACCCTTATCCTCTATTTTCTTCTGCATCGTGTAATGCTCATGGATCTCCGGAAGGATTTCCACCTGATAAGGCTTCAGGATTTCCGTGCACTCATCCAGCAGCTCCCAGATTTCAGGCTCAATGAAAAAGCAGCTGGTTCCCGCCTTCTTGGTTGCATAGGCAAAGGCATCCAGGCGGATCATGGCAGCGCCGTGCCTGCACATCCCCACAAGATTGTCCCTGATAAATTTCTTCGCGGTTTCCGACTTGCAGTTGATATCGATCTGCTCCTCATCAAAGGTACACCAAACCTTTTCCGTCGTCCCGTCCGCAAAATGTGCGTCCACGCAGGGCGCGCGGGGTTTTCTCTTATAGATCACATCCACCTGCTCCTGTGTGGGTTCTCCGCCTTCCCAGAAATCCTTATAGCGGATGAACAGATCATGATAACGGGAGGCATCCTTTTTAGCCAGGAAATCCTTATAATATGCACTCTGTGCGGAAATGTGGTTAATCATATAGTCAAACATCAGATAATAGTTATCCGCCAGCGCTTCCACTTCCTCCCAGCCGCCGAACGCGGGATCCACTTTGGTATAGTCCATGGGTGCAAACCCCCTGTCCCCGGAAGAGGGGAAAAAAGGGAGAATATGAACACCGCCGATTGCATCTTTGAAATATGTGGAAAGTACCTTTTCCAAATCCTTAAGGTTATGCCCCATGGAATCGGAATAGGTAATCAACATGACCTTGTTTTCTAACTTTTTCATTTTTTACCGCCTTTCTGCAATTACAAACTGATATGATAAAGAAAAGCTTTATCTTGTTGTCCCGCCCTCCACAAAGGTAACAGGCAGGATAATCCGCCTTTCCACAGGCTTTTTTTCTATGAGCTTTATCAGCGTATCCACACAGGTAACCGCCATATCCTTTACAGGCTGGGCGATGCTGGACACCGGATAATCACCCACATTCAGGATACGCATCCCGTCATAGCCGATAATC
>OJKJ01000969.1_pt1 | contig 12259 bp, 14 predicted proteins | sample 1596491 | NCBI WGS metagenome assembly OJKJ01 (sample SAMEA4350160, study PRJEB24818) | metagenome | biome: human; feature: gut; material: faeces | place: Denmark | collected 2013-09 | reverse complement strand
GATTCGGGGACGGCGCAGTGGCCTGGCTCAGGGCCGGGGTGGTGGCCTGGCTCGGGGACGGAGCGGTGGCCTGGCTCGGGGACGGAGCGGTGGCCCGGCTCAGGGCCGCGGCCTGCCCCGGCCTGGTGCTTCGGCCCGTCAAGCCTGCTTCTCCCCAGCTTTGGAGTACAGCGCCTTGGAAGTGATGCCCGGCAGGCGGCCCAGTTTTCCGGACAGGGCGCTGATAGCGTCCTGGGGCGCATCCACCACGATGCTGATGATGTTCATCTTCTTTTTCTCATAGGGAAGCCCCATGCGCCCGATGATATACTGGCTGTACTGGTGGAGAATGGTATTCACCGCTTCCACCGACTCCCTGTTTTCCACAATAATTCCGATTACCGCGATCCTTGTCTCCATCTCTGAATCCCTCCTGTATAGGTATATATTTTCAATCCGAACAGCCGCCTTGCGACAGCCACTGCCCCGAAACCGCAAAAAGGGTACGCCCGAAAGGCGTACCCTGAACAGACACATATCAAATGTGTGATGTACCATATACCGTCGCCTTTCCCGTCAGCTTTGCTTGGGGTCAGTATCATAACTATGGAATTAAAACTCCTTTGCCGGAAGAATCTCTTGCGGCGCAGTGTTAGTTATTATGATACGGGATCAGCGCCGGTCTGTCAATCCGGCTTTATTGACTAAAATGTCGGACAATTCTTGTACAATCTGACGAATCAGCAGAGGGATTTGTCCCCCACCATGATGCGGATGATCTCCTCGTTGGTGGCCTTCATACCATCCTTGCCCAGGCGGCCCACATTGGCGATGGTGGCTTCCACGCCCTTGGTCACGATACCGTCGCCACCGTAGAACTGCTGGCCGCGGACGTACATGTTGTAACCCAGAATTCCGGCGTCCACGGCGGAAGCGATCTTGGCCGCGCAGGAGGCCTTTGCTCCGTCACAGACGATGCCGGACACCACCGCCAGGGCGTTGACCACGGTGTGCACCACCTCGTCGTAACCGCCGCCGCAGAGGTAGGCGATTCCGGCTCCGGCTCCCGCTCCCGCGCTTACTGCGCCGCAGTAGGCGGACAGACGGCCGATTCTGGTTTTCTGGTGGATGGCGGTCAGGTTGGATAATGCCAGGGCCCGGTACATTTTATCCACGCCGGAGTTCAGCTCCTTCGCGTAAACCACCACCGGGATGGAGGCGGTCATACCCTGGTTGCCGCTGCCGGAGTTGATCACCACCGGAAGCTCGCAGCCGTTCATTCTGGCGTCGGAACCGGCGGCGGCCATGGCCTTTGCCCTGGTGCGCACGTCGTCCCCGTAGGTGTCAAGGAGCACCTTGCCGATGTTGGCGCCGTAATTCCCCTTGATGCCCTCCTCGGCGATGGCCATGTTGTAATTCACCTGGCGGTCCAGCAGCTCCTTCACGTCCTCCACGTCCATGGTGGTGATAAAGTCCCAGATGCCCTCCATGGTCAGCAGGGTGCGGTCGGTCAGGCCCTCCTCGCTCTCGTCCGCCACCGGAATGTCAAACAGCACCTGGCCGTTCTTCTCCTTGCGCACGATGTTGGTGTGGTAGTTGGCGATGCGCACCAGGGCGCTGTCCCCGCCTTTCCAGAGGGTCACGATGATGTCGAAGGTGATGTTGTTATCCACATACTCCACGTCAATGGGGGTGTTTTCCATAAATTCACGGATTTTCCCCACCTTGTCGGAATCCACATGGGCAATCACCTCCAGCTCCCGGGAGGCGTCGCCTGCCACGATACCGGCCGCCGCCGCCGCGGGGATTCCCTTCAAATGACCGGTGTTGGGCACGATAACGGACTTTACGTTTTTGATAATGCTGCCGCTGGCCTGAACCTTCACCCGGTCCGGCATGCCTCCTAAAATATCGCGGGCCACGGCGGCGCCGTAGGCGAGGGCAATGGGCTCCGTACATCCCATGGCGGGCACCAGCTCTTCTTTCAAAATCTGAATATACGCACCGTATCTCACATCTGTCTTCTCCATGTTCATCTCCTGACCTTTCGTACAAATTCGAATCGTTTTGGGTTGAATTGTTGTTGATTTTAGTGTAGCATAGAGGGGATGAGATGTAAATTTTAATGATTTTATGATATCGTTTAATTTTTTTTATAGAAGAGAACGAGGCTGCAATCACCCACAGGCTTTGCAGGCATCCTTATTTATTCACAAAGAAAGAGCGTTGGAATATCATTATTCCAAACGCCCTTTTTATACATTCCAAACTACATTTCACTTAATATTGCAAGGCAGCATTCAAAAGTGCATCGCCAGCTTCGAACTCTTCTTCAGCCTTCTTCTGCGCCTCAGCTGCCGATATGATACCTTCGGACAACTCATAAATATCAGTGGTATCGTTCATCTGTATCGTAATATCCAGCTGATCTACCATCGCAGCGCACCCATTTTTATACCGTTCATGGGCCTGCGCAAACCTGGCAGGCGCCTGAACTTCTGCAAACTGAATAAATAGAGTTTTCATCTCATTCAACACCTGTTTCGCAGCTTCAACATCACCATAGTCTATGCTCTCCACGCGGCCTGAGATATCCGCCAACCGTTTACCAAACTCATCAAAACGATCCAAATACTGCTGCTCCGTCAATACCCCGCTTCCTGCAGCCTGCGCCGTATTGGCGGCATCGGGATTGGTACACGCGCCGCTGGCTGAATCGAAATAATAGGTAACCTGATTTTCAAACAAAGGCTCCATGCGCATCTCGCCTGAAGGATTTAAATAATACCATGACTGATTGTCAAGTATCCATCCCGTTTTCATTAAACCATCAGCATCGAAATAATACCAGTTTCCGCCGATTGCGACCCAGCCGCCGGCAGCATAGGAAGCATCGTCATTCTGATACCGCCAGTTGGCCCCATCCGCCTGCCAGCCGCCTGCATAGGATGTCATAGCCAAAAAACAGGAGCCTAAAGAAGCCGCCAGCAAAACCTTAAAACCCTTTTTCATAGACATATATCCCCCAATCTTTTTTCTTAATCTTAACCCTGTTTTATAAAATAAGCAAGGCCCTATTCTCCAGAATCTTCCTTTTACTGTCAAACCGGCCTTCTCCCGCACCGCAGAAAGGAGCGAGCCCGGAAGAAGCTTTGTGATAATTTGTTTTCATTTTCCATATTACGTGGTATACTTGACAGGGCATAAATCTCCTTGCTGTGTAATTGTTTCCCGACAATCCAATTATACCATCAAGCGCTGGTTTGTGCCATTTTTGCAGGCAGGAATTAATCATAAATATTTCCGGTTGAGCCGGGTCAGGCAGGTGGATTGGATGGAGTTTCGTGAGATTGTCACCTTCATGGAGGTGGCGCAGCTTAAAAGTTTCAGCCGGGCGGCGGAGAAGCTGGGCTATTCGCAGGCGGCTGTAACAATACAGATCAAGCATTTGGAGCAGGAATTAGGGGCGCGTTTGTTTGACCGGATCGGAAAGCAGGTGACACTGACCCACCAGGGGGTGGTGTTCACGGAGCACGCGGGGCGTCTGATCACGGACATGGCGCGGGCCAGGACGGCGCTTTCGGAGCCGTCGGAGCTTTCCGGGCGGCTGTGTATCGGCACCATCGAATCCATCTGCGCCACGATTTTCCCGGATCTGCTGAAGGAATATCACCGCCTGTATCCCAGGGTTTCCGTGAGCATTGTCACCGGTTCGCCGGACAAGCTGCTGGATATGATGAACTGCAACGCCCTGGATATCGTGTATTTTCTGGACAAGAAGATGTACGACCCCAAGTGGGTCAAGGCCCTGGAGGTGCCGGACCGGGTTATTTTCGTCACCAGCGCGGACAATCCGCTGGCAAACGCCAGCATTTCCCTGGAGGAAATGATCCGGCAGCCCTTGATTCTGACGGAGAAGGACGCCAGCTACCGTCTCCTGCTGGAGCAGCATCTGGCGTCCCTTGAGCTGGATATCCATCCGTTTCTGGAAATCGGCAACACGGAATTTATCGTCCGCCTGCTGCGCGACAACCAGGGCGTTTCCTTTCTGCCGGAATTCACCGTGCGCCAGGACATCGAAAACGGCCGCCTGGTCCCGGTTCACGTCCCGGGCTTTACCATGCGCATCTGGAAACAGATCGTCTACCACAAGGATAAGTGGGTGAGCCGGGAGATGGAGGCCTTTCTGCTGCTGGCCGCCCAGTCCGAGCCCCACGGCTGAGCCCCGGTATCATTAAAAACACAAAAGGAGCGCTTTTTATGGAATTTCCTTTTTATGATGAACCCAACACGGCGGCGATTATTTGCCGTCATGTGATGAGCGGTGAGGAACCTGTTCTGTACGTGTCCCACGATGAGGACGACGGGATGTGGCAGTTTCTGTGCGGTAAGACCGCACATGAAACCGGGGACGGGAGACTTGTTTCGCTGAAATTTGTTTTTGATTTGGACAATTCCGTGGGCGCGTTACGGGATATGCCCTGCGGTTACTATGCCGTGCGCGAGAGCCAAACCGGCCGTTGGGCGGTCCGGAAAAGGTGAGGGCACTACGGACTGTTTCGCCCGGTCTGCGCAGATAAGCGGGGCCTGCCGGCAAAATCGCCGGCAAGCCCCGCCTGTTCCTGTCCATTTTCCAATTATTGACCGTTGATATAGTTCACCAACCCGCCTGCGCTGATAATCTTCTGCATAAACGGCGGGAAGGACTGTCCCTGGTAGCTCTCGCCCTTGGTCTTGTTGGTGATCATACCGGAGTCAAAGTCCACCTCAACCTCGTCCCCTGCCTCGATGGAACGGGCCGCCTCCGCGCACTCGATGATGGGAAGGCCGATGTTGATGGAGTTGCGGTAGAAAATCCGGGCAAAGGTCTCGGCGATCACACAGCTGACGCCAGCGCACTTGATGGCCAGAGGCGCGTGCTCTCTGGAGGAGCCGCAGCCGAAGTTCTTGTTGGCCACAATGATGTCGCCCTTCTGCACCTTGTTCACGAAGTCCTTGTCAATGTCCTCCATACAGTGCACCGCCAGCTCCTCGCCCTTGGTGGCGTTTAGGTAGCGGGCCGGAATGATTACGTCCGTATCCACATTATCTCCATATTTAAACACATGTCCGCATGCTTTCATCTTCTATCTTCTCCTTTCTCAGTCCAGCTCGCAGGGGCAGCTGATCTTGCCGGTCACGGCGCTGGCCGCGGCAACCGCGGGGCTTGCCAGGTACACTTCGGAATCCACATGGCCCATACGGCCTACAAAGTTGCGGTTGGTGGTGGAGATACAGCGCTCGCCTGCCGCCAGAATGCCCATGTAACCGCCCAGGCAGGGTCCGCAGGTGGGAGTGCTCACGATGGCTCCCGCTTCCACAAAGATCTCCAGCAGCCCTTCCCGCATAGCCTGCAGATAGATGGCCTGCGTGGCGGGAATCACGATGCAGCGCACGTTTTTCGCAACCTTTCTGCCCTTTAAAATCTCAGCCGCCACCCGCATGTCGTCGATGCGCCCGTTGGTGCAGGAGCCGATCACCGACTGGTCGATCTTCACGTCGCCCACGTTGTCGATGGTCCTGGTATTGGAGGGAAGGTGGGGGAAGGAAACCGTGGGCTTGAGCTCGGACAGATCGATCACATAGGTGGCATCATACTCCGCGTCCGGGTCCGCCTCGTAAACCTTAAAATCCCGTTTGGAATGTTCCTTCAAATACGCAACGGTCTGCTCATCCACCGGGAAAATACCGTTCTTTCCGCCGGCCTCGATGGCCATGTTGCAGATGGTAAACCGGTCGTCCATGGTCAGGTTCTTCACGCCCTCACCGGTGAATTCCATGGATTTGTAGAGAGCCCCGTCCACGCCGATCATACCGATGATGTGCAGGATCACGTCCTTGCCGCTGACCCATTTCCCGGGCTTGCCCACCAGCTCAAACTTGATAGCCGAGGGAACCTTGAACCAGGCCTTGCCGGTCACCATGGCGGCCGCCATATCCGTGGAGCCAACGCCGGTGGAAAATGCGCCCAGCGCGCCGTATGTACAGGTGTGGGAGTCCGCGCCGATCATGGCGTCCCCCGCCACAACCAGGCCTTTCTCCGGAAGCAGAGCGTGTTCGATCCCCATATCGCCCACGTCAAAATAGTTGGTGATCTCATGGCGGCAGGCAAATTCCCGGCAGCACTTGCAGTTCTCAGCGGACTTGATATCCTTGTTGGGGATAAAATGGTCCATCACCAGCGCGATCTTGTCCTTGTCAAATACCGTCTGCTTGTCGATCTTTTTCATCTCGTTGATCGCCACCGGCGAGGTGATGTCGTTGCCCAGCACCAGATCCAGATCCGCCTCGATCAACTGTCCGGCTTTCACCTCCGAAAGCCCCGCGTGGGCGGCAAGGATTTTCTGGCTCATCGTCATTCCCATAAGTAATTCCTCCTTGAATTCTTCTTTTTATAGAGAAAATTTATTAAAATTTATTTTCCACGCTTTACATTCTAACATAAGAACTGCTATAATAAAAATACATAATATGAATGGTATATATGAAAGAAAGTTATATCATTTTCGCGTCAAATTATTCCATTTAGAGAGGATTTTAGGATATGGAACAAAACCTGTCACAGTACAAAATTTTTTACGAGGTGGCAAAGGCCGGCAACATTTCCAAGGCGGCCAAGGAGCTTTACATAAGCCAGCCCGCCATCAGCAAGGCCATCGGCAAGCTGGAGGACAGTCTGGGGCTCTCCCTGTTTACCCGCAGCTCCCGCGGAGTGCAGCTGACCAGCGAAGGGGAGATCCTCTTCGAACATGCCAGAGAGGCCTTCGAAGCCCTGGAGCGGGGCGAGCAGGAGCTTCGCCGGATCCAGGAATTCGACATCGGCCACCTGCGAATCGGCGTCAGCAACACCCTGTGCAAGTACATCCTGCTCCCGTACCTGAAAACCTTCATCGACCAGTATCCCCACATGAAGGTGACCATTGAGAGCCAGTCCACGGTCCAGACCTTAAACCGCCTGGAGCAGCAGAAGATCGACCTGGGACTGGTGGCAGAGCCGTCCCTGAGAAAGGACCTCTCCTTTATCCCGGTGATGGACATCCAGGACATTTTCGTGTCCACCAGGGCCTATCTGGAGAACCTGTACCTGCGGGAGGGTTCGGATACCAACATCTTTGAGACCGGCAATATCATGCTGTTGGACGAGAACAACATGACCCGCCACCATGTGGACGAGTATATGGCGGAAAATGCCATCTTCCCCCACCAGATTCTGGAAGTCACCACCATGGACCTGCTGATCGAATTCGCCAAGATCGGCCTGGGGGTGGCCTGCGTGATCCGGGAGCTGGTGCAGAAGGAGCTGGACACCGGCGTGCTGGTGGAGATTCCCCTGCAGAATTCCATCTCCCGCCGCACCATCGGCTTCGCCTACCACCCCAGCAACCAGGCCATGGCCTTAAAAACGTTTCTGGAATTCCTGTACTGACGCAGTTCCCATTTCCTCACACGCAAAAACTCCCACAACGTCCTGCCGGGCCTGTGGGAGTTTTTCCGTTCCGCATTCCCAATGGTTCGCCCAAAGTCTATGATAGCGGCTCATTGCAGCGCAAAAACGGGGCAAGCCTTGCCTGCCCCGGTCGTTCATTCTGTTTAGTTGTTGATCAGCTTGTCGGTATCGTTCCAGCTGTACAGCTTTCTCAGCTCCGCGCCGACCTTCTCTAACGGCTGCTCGGCCTCGTTCTTTCTCATGGCGTTGAAGTGCGGGCTGCCAACCTGGTTCTCCAGCAGCCACTCCTTGGCGAAGGAACCGTCCTGGATATCGGACAGAATCTTCTTCATGGCCTTTCTGGTCTCGTCGGTCACGATCTTCGGTCCGGTGATGTAATCGCCGTACTCAGCCGTGTTGGAGATGGAGTAGCGCATGCCGGCAAAGCCGCTCTCGTAGATCAGGTCCACGATCAGCTTCATCTCATGTACGCACTCGAAGTACGCGTTCTCGGGAGCGTATCCGGCCTCAACCAGAGTCTCAAATCCAGCCTTCATCAGCGCGCAAACGCCGCCGCACAGCACAGCCTGCTCGCCGAACAGGTCGGTCTCAGTCTCAACGCGGAAGGTGGTCTCCAGGATTCCGGCTCTTGCGCCGCCGATGCCCTGGCCGTAAGCCAGCGCCATATCGAGTGCCTTGCCGGTGGCGTCCTGATGAACCGCAACCAGACAGGGGGTTCCTCTGCCTCTCTGATACTCGCTTCTCACCGTGTGGCCGGGGGCCTTGGGAGCGATCATGGTAACGTCCACATCCTTGGGCGGAACGATCTGGCCGAAGTGGATGGCAAAGCCGTGTGCGAACATCAGCATCATGCCGGGACGCAGGTTGGGAGCGATGGACTCCTTGTACATGGCGGCCTGCTTCTCGTCGTTGATCAGAATCATGATCACGTCGGCCTTCTTTGTGGCTTCCGCTGCGGTATATACCTCAAATCCCTGCTCCTCCGCCTTCTTCCAGGAACGGCTTCCCTCGTACAGGCCAACGATCACGTTGCAGCCGGACTCCTTAAGGTTCAGCGCATGGGCGTGGCCCTGGCTGCCGTAACCGATGACGGCAATGGTCTTGCCCTCCAGCAGTGATAAATTACAATCTTCCTGATAAAAAATCTTTGGCATTTCTTTATCCTCCTTATACCTCTTAGAAAATATATGTTAAGGTAACAAAACCGACGACTCTCTGTCCGCCTTTGGCCGCGCCCTTAGCTCACAATGTAATATGTAACAACTCCGCCTACGGCAGATAACGGATATCCTCAGAACCGCGCTCCAGACCCGTAAGGCCCGTCCTGGCCAGCTCCAGAATCTCATAATCCTCCAGCAGGTTGATCAGCGCATCCAGCTTGGACTGGTCGCCGGTCAGCATAACGGTCAGGGAATCCTTGCCCACGTCCACGATGGTGGCGCGGAAAATGCTGGAAATCGCACTGATGGACTGGCGGTCGGCCGCTCCGGCCCTCACCTTGATCATCATCAGCTCCCGGTAAACGGAGCGGTCGGGCTGCAGTTCCTTGATATCCCGCACATCCTCCAGCTTGTTGAGCTGGTTCTTGATCTGCTCCAGCACCGTCTGATCTCCAAGGGAAACCACGGTCATTCTCGAATACCGGGGATCAGCAGTGACACCCACGGTCAAACTCTCAATATTATAGCCGCGCCGGCTGAACAGTCCGGCCACGCGGGCCAGCACGCCGGCGGTGTTATCAACCAGCAATGACAATACGATTCTGTCATCCATCATCATCCCACCCTCTCCATACCATGCCCCTTAACCGGGCATTCGTGACTTTCTTAATAGTAATTTCAATCATAACAACCATTATTCTATTTGTCAATTATATAATAGGAATGGTCATTATGAATTCAGGTTATAGCAAGACCGGATTACATGGTGAGAAGCAGCTCTTCCAGCTCCCTGGCATCCCGCACCACCGCGCAGGCTCCGCTCTGCTCCAGCTCCTCCCGGCTGCCGTAGCCGTGGAGCACGCCCACGCAGTCAATGCCCAGCTCGGCGGCTCCCAGGACGTCGTGCTCCCGGTCGCCCACCATCACCATCCGGGCGATGCTCTCCCGGTCCGTTCCCAGCCCGGCCCGCTCCAGAAGGTAGCGCATCACGTCCGCTTTTTTCACCCGGGTTTCCTCCAGGTCGGCTCCGGCCACATGCTCAAAATAACCGTCCAGGTTGAAATGCTTTAAGATCCGCATGGCAAATACCTCCGGCTTGGAGGTCGCCACCATCAGGTGCTTTCCCGCAGCCGAAAGCCGCTCCAGCATCCCGCGAACGCCCGGGTATTCCAGATTTTCAAGCCATCCCCGGTCCGTGAAATACTCCCGGTACACCAGCACCGCCTCCCTGGACTGCTGCTCCTCAAAGCCGTAAAACCGCCGGAAGCTCTCTGAGAGCGGCGGCCCGATAAACGGTATCAGGCTGTCCAGGTCGTCCACCTGGATTCCATAGTGCCTCAGCGCATACTGCACGCTCTTGGTAATCCCTTCCTTGGGATTGGTCAGCGTCCCGTCCAGGTCAAATAGTATGTAATCCTTCAAATGTATGATCCTCCATCCCGTTGTTCTCATTGCCTTGGCTTGAGGCCTTGCGGCAGGCGGCAGGCCCCGCTTTTTTGCGCTTTTGGCGGCAGTCCCCGCCGATCCATCCGCCTACAGCGTCCCGCTCTTAAACGCGCGCATCATCTCATGTCCCACGCTGATGCAGGGGCTGTAATCCTCCACCTGGTCCCGGGTGTACCACCCCGCCTCGGAGAGTTCCTCCTCCTGAAGCCGTATTGTGTCGTCCCCGTCCAGCTCCGCCGTAAAGCCGATCATCACCGTGTCGGAAAATGCCCAGGGCTGGCTCTTGTAATAGCGGATGTTTTTCACCTTCAGCCCCACTTCCTCCATCACTTCCCGCCGGACGCACTCCTCAAAAGTCTCCCCGACCTCCACGTAACCAGCGATCAGCGCGAAATGGCGGTAGGTGCCGTGGGCGTAGCGTGACATCAAAAGCTTGTCCTCGTTGGTGATGGCCACGATCACAGCCGGGCTGATCTTGGGGTACTCCGTCTGCTTGCAGCCGGGACACACCATGGCCCGCTCGGTCTGGCTGTACTCCATCCGTTGTCCGCAGCGGCCGCAGTATTTCCGGCTCTCCCGGAAGCGGTAAATCTGCCCGCCCGTGATCCCGGCAAAGCCCTGGTACATGGGATCAAATTTCCGGAAAATCTGCATGCCCTCCATCACATAGCCGCCAAATTCCGGCACTGCCATGTCCGGCATCCCGAAATAGGCACGGTCGTCGATGGAGAACAGGTATTCCGCCTTCGCGGCGATCTCCGGCGCCTCCTCCAAAAGCTCGCCCACGGTGGGGATCATAAGACGGTCCCCCTCCTTCTTCAGCATCACCTTGTTGTACTCATAATGCAGCAAAAAATCCCTGTCTTCCGGCTTTTGCCGCCGGAAGGCGGGATCAAATGTCTTTGGTGCTATTTCCTGTATCATGTCTTACCCGCTTTCCTGTTCCCGTTCCGGCGGACTGCAAAACAGCCGTTTGTGGGAATCGGTTTTTATTATATCATAAACGAAAGCGGACGTACAGTTCCAGTATCACATTCTTGAATTTTGAATTCTCAGTTGTTACGGTTTGCAGAACTGAGCTTTTCCGCGGGACTGCGAATCATAACGCTTAGTTCTCCGGTTTCTCATGAATCGTCACGTGCAATTTTTTGTGGATTCCCAGGCTCAGCACGCCCAGCAGCGATTTACCGTCCACCATGCAGCTGCCCAGGGACACGTCCACATCGGAGGGCCAGCGCTCCGCCTGGCTGACAAAGCGCTGGGCGTCCTCCACCGAATTAAATACAACATCCTGTACAATCATGAATATTCCTCCTGCCTTAAATGTTTTCTGCCTGGAGTATTCCCCGGAGCGCAGGATTATATTCATCCTATTTTTAAATATTTTTCAATGCCGCGAAAATTCCCGTCAGGTCATATCATCCCGCAGCGCGTCGATAATATTCTCCTTGCGGATCCGGTTCACCGCGTAGAGCATTGTGACGAACACCACCAGGAACACGCCGAGCACGCTGATTCCCATACTGTCCCAAGGGAACATGAAATCGATCTCAGCGCCTCCCCAAACCATCCACCTGTAGATCAGCCATGAGAGGATTCCCGCCATGGGAAGTCCCAGAAACAGCGTCCGCGCGCCGTATAATATGCACTCGAAACTCATCATTTTCCGGAAGTCCCGGTCGGACATCCCAATGGAGCGGAGCATGGCCAGCTCCCGCCTGCGCAGTCTGATATTGGTGGAAATGGTATTGAACACATTGGCGACGGCGATCAGCGAGATCATCGCCACAAACACATAGGTGAACACGTCCACCACAAAGGTGGTGTTGCGGTTTTGCTCAAGTATTTTCTGCATATTGTAAAGGGTGTAACCGCAGGCGGTTCCCGCGCCCCGGATCATGGCCTCCATCTCAGCCGTGGATTGCGACGGACTTTCAGACCGGAAGGTCAAACCCAGGTCCGTCCGCGTCCCGGGGCTGATAAAATCCGCTTTCACCCCATAGGGCGCCACCGCCAGGAACACGTACGGCGTCACCTCGGACGGCGGCTTGGGAAGCGTGTCCAGGGGGATGGTGTCCACAAAGGCCAGGACCACGTTTTGCTCCAGCCCGGCCCCTGGACAGCGATCCACTTCCGGCGCGCCGTCCGAGGTGACGCCGTACGTGTTCCTGGCGGTGGCGCCCTATGG
>OJKJ01000963.1_pt1 | contig 12351 bp, 8 predicted proteins | sample 1596491 | NCBI WGS metagenome assembly OJKJ01 (sample SAMEA4350160, study PRJEB24818) | metagenome | biome: human; feature: gut; material: faeces | place: Denmark | collected 2013-09 | reverse complement strand
TCCTCGAGCTGTGCGACGTGCTGGGCATCCCGTTCGGCTCCGACAGCAGCGAGGACCCCGAGGCGAAGGCCATCGAGGAGAAGATCGCCGCGCGTCAGGCCGCTCGCAAGGCCAAAAACTGGGCCGAGGCCGACCGCATCCGTGACGAGCTCAAGGCCGCCGGCATCGTGCTCGAGGACACCCCGCAGGGCGTCAAGTGGAAGCGCGCATAAATTGACCCGACTGCATATCTGACGACCGCCCCGGCCATCTGGCCGGGGCGATTTTACCGTCGCAGCGTACAAAAATCCCCGATTGGAAACCCAATCGGGGATTTTCGCAGTTTATGGGGTAAGGGATAGTTCGCATCAGGGATGCTGCGGTGCATCGGAGTCTTCCGCTTCCGTGTCCGCTTCGTCCGTCGGGATCTCCGCCGTCTCGGTGCTGTCCTCAGCGGTCACTTCCGGCTCTGCTTCCGGAGCGTCCGGCTCGGCCGGAGTTTCCGCCGCTTCTTCAGCGGCCGCGGCTTCCGTCTCGGCGGCTGCCTTCGCCTCCGCTGCGGCAGCACGCTTGGCCTCTTTGGACTCCTTGGCAGCGGCGTGCCTGGCCTGGAGCTTCGCGTACTCCTCGCCCAGCCACATGCGCAGGCCCTGCTTGCGCAGTGTTGCCGCTTCTTCCTCGGTCATCGTTCCCGCCGCGACTGCCTTCTTCAGCTTCCGGCAGTAGAGCAGGCGCAGCACCGCGACGATCACGGCCAGCACGATGAGCACGATGAGAATGTAGAACAGCGGGCCATGGTGCGCCTTCGTGACGGCAAACTGCAGGTCGCGGTCCATGGTCTTGAAGACGAGGTAGCTGCCGTCGCGGCTGCTGGACGTACTCGCCCAAGTGCCGTTCTGGTAGGTGTAGACCGTGTAGTTCGCGCCGGTATCCGGTGCGTAGACACGCAGGGAGACGGTGTTGTCCGTGTCGTCCTCGACCGTGTCGTTGAGGATCTCGACGTTATACTTCATGTACAGCTGTTGGTTGCCGCGCAGCGTCGGGCCGTCGGCCTCGGCGGAGGTGATGTGCACATCCGTCGCCGGGTCAAAGACGCCCTCAGCCAGCACGATCGGCGTGCGGCTGTTGTCGGCATACAGGTCGCCGGCCACGACCGTCGAGACGGCGGTGTACTCCGCCTTGACCTCGAGGTCGAAGGTCAGGTGGCTGTAATCATGCTCCGGCCAGGAGCCATAGTTGCCCTCCACCGTCGGGCAGTCGGGGATCTGAGATTCGTCGATCGAGCCGCCGTAGGCAAACGTGATCGTCTTGACGACCTCGCCGTTGGCCGTGAAGGTGACGGCAAAGCTGGAGAACTCCGCCGGGATGCCGTCGCGTGCCATGAAGGCCTCATAGCTCATGCCCTCGGCCTTGCCCGCGTAGCTGATGCCGTCGATGCCGGCCTCCGTCTCGTGGACGAAGTAGTTGTCGGCCGCGCTGCCGTCCTTATCGATCTCGCCCGCGATGGTGCCGACGCAGTTGCCGGAGCCGTTGAGATCCGCGGGGGTGTGGCCCCCGGGGCGTTCCTGGCCGTACCGGGCGATGCCGCCGGTGTGGTGGCGGCCGGTCAGCTCGCCCTTGGCAAGGCTGCCGCGCCGGGGGCCCTGGGCCGGGCCGACGATGCCGCGGCCGTAGTCGCCCGCCGTGCTTTCGGCCGTGCCGTAGCCCTCGCAGCCGCTGATAACGCCCAGATCCGCGTAGCCGCAGACGGCGCCGACACAGTCCTTGCGCGAGGTGGCATTTCCGTAGTTCTTACTGTCGAGCAGCACGCACTTGGTAAAGTACTTGGCCGTCAGCGTGGAATCTTTGATAACATTGGAGTCGCTCTCGGGGTCGAAATCGTACTCGATGTCCATCGTGCCGGCAACGCCACCGACATTCACATCGCCATCGATCTTGCCGTAGTTATCGCAGTTATAGACCTTGCCGTCCGTCGTGCTCGAGAGCTCTTCCTCCGAGACGTCCTGAATGATGTCGTCCTTGTCCTTGCTCAGGGCAAGCTCCAGAATGTCGCACAGGCGCATCATGACGACGTTGAACTGGTCGTTGACCGACTTCATGTCGCTGATGATCTGAGTGCTGTAGGTGGCCGTCTCCACGCTCAGGCGGGACAGGCCGGCCGAAATGCTGCCGAGATCGTCGAACATCTGCTCCATCGCGGTGCGGTAGTCGCTGCTGATGTCGGGCAGGTTGAGCGGATCATTGCTGGCGAGGTATTTCGTGACCTGGTCGAGGTAACTCATGCCGGTCGAGAAGTTGCCGCTCGAGGACTTGAGCGCATCGAACGCGTTTTTGAACGCGGCGCTCATATAATCCAAGCGGGTGTGGCCGGTGGAGTCCTCGGTGAGGTAGTACAGGTTGATGATCTTCGTCATCGTGGAGATGTCGCCGGAGATCGCGCCGATTGCCGAGGCGGCGTCGCCCATGCCCTTGAGCAGGGCATCGCGCTGCGACTCATAGGTGCCGAGGTTGTCGGGATTGTACTCGTAGCCGTACTTGTCGGACATCTGCTGCCAGTTGTCCGGGCGGCTGGCGATCAGGTCGTAGGAGCCGGTGCCGTAGGTGTTGTCCATGACCTTCATGAGCCAGGCACAGTAGTCCATGGCCGCGTTGAGCTGGTCGGACGAGACGCTCAGGTCCTTGGCCGCGTCCTTGAAGGCCGTCTTGTCGGCCTCGGTCATCTCATCGACAATGTCGAGATAGTCAAAGCCCTTGTTGAAGTAATCGATCGATTTGTCAAGCGACACGGCCGCCGTGGAAAACTCCGTGATCGCGGGGGCGAGCATTTTCTCCGCCGTGTTGATGCGGATGAACACTTCGTTGACGGTCGTAACCGTGTTGTCCACATAGTCCGTGGTGCGCTCGGCCACATAGCGCGCACTCTCCGTGGCGCGGGCCGCGCTGTCGCTCAGCACGCCGACCGTGGCGGCCAACGATGACGCCGCGGCGCCCGTGTGGTTGAGCAGGGTATCCATCAGATCATGGAGCGTGTTGAGCTCCTTGGCCATGGCGCCGATTGAGCCGGACTCCACGTCCAGCGTGATGAACGGCTCCATCTGGCCGCAGATGCCGCCGACGTCCTTGCGGCCGGAGGCCGTGCCCCAGTTCGTGCAGCCGGAGACCAGACCGCTCTGGCGGCCGACGATGCCGCCGATGTTGTAGCCGACGTGCTCAAAGCCGACGCCGCCCCAGTTCGTGCAGCCGATGATGACACCGGACGAGAAGCCGCAGATGCCGCCGACGTCCGTGGAGGTGTTGGCCTTCTTCGGCGTGTCGTCATCCTCGTCGTCGGAGGCGGTCGGGAGCGTCAGGGAGTCGAGATCCTCTGTGCGGCTAACGGCCGCGCTGGCGTGGATGTTCAGGCCCGTGGTGTCCGAGCCGTAGGAGATGGTGCCGATGTTCTGACCGACGATGCCGCCGACGTAATGGTCGCCCTCGACAAAGCCTTCGGTCTTGCAGTTATAGATCATGCCGCTGCCTTCGTTCGTGCCCGCGATGCCGCCGACGTTGTTCTCGCCGGAGATCGTGCCGTTGAACGAGCAGCCGGAGATCGTGCCGTAGTTCGTGCCGACGATGGCGCCGATCTCGTTGAGGGTGCCGGCGGCGTCGATGTTGCCGGTGACCTTCAGGTCACGGACGGTGCCGACCGCCTGCACATAGCGGAACAGGCCCATATGGGACGCGTCGCCCGAGAGCTCCAGCCCGCTGACCGTGTGGCCCTGCCCCTCGAACGTGCCGCCGAAGGTCGGGATCGGCACAAAATCCGACCCGCTCAGGTCCACATCGTTGTCCAGATAGACCGTCTTGCCCTGCGAGTACGTGTCGAGCTTGCAGCTTTTGCTCAGCTGCACGAGATCATCCGCAGAGTAGATATGGATCTCCCTGGTGTTCGGCTGGGCAGCTGCGCCGCACAGCAGGCACAGCGCCGCCACGAGCACCAGCGCAAGCAGACGACGCACATTATGTCTCTTCATCGGAACCCTCCTCACCGTGCAGATCTGCCGCCGGCACAGTCTGCGCCGGAGCCTCCTCCATCTGCACATTTCCGATATCGATCGATGCGCTGACCGTGCCGCTGACACGACCGTGGATCTCCGCATCGACGTAACCGTTGATATAGCCGCGCACGTGTCCGTTGACACGCATGGCCCCCTGCAGATGCTGCTGCGCGGCGTGGTGGCCAATCGTAAAGGATGTTTTTTCAACCAGAGAATCGCCCAGCAGCAAGATCTGCGGCAGGACGCACATGACCAGCACCATCGAGATCAGCGTGCCGCGGCCCAGGCAGATGCCGATAGACGCGACCGTGTTCTCCGAGGACAAAAAGCCGATGGACATGCCGGCTGCGGCGAGGATGGTGCCGGAGGTCACGACCGTCGGGAACGCCTGGTTGAGCGCCTCGATCATGGCTTCCTTATAGGGCATCTCCTCCTTGAGCCGGAGGTACCGGCTCGAGATGACGATGGCGTAGTCGATGTTCGCGCCCATCATGATGGAGCTGACGATCAGGTACGCCAGGAAATACAGATTGTTGTGCAGGATCGTCGGGAACGAGAAGTTGATCCACACGCTGCCCTGGATCACGAGGATCAACAGCAGCGGCAGTGCCACGGACTTGAACGTCAGCAGCAGCACGAGGACGACGAACACGAGCGTGAGAATGCTGATGAGCGTGTTGTCCGTGCTGAAGGCATCGGAAAAGTCCTTGTCCTTGGCCGTCTCGCCGACGAAATAGGACTCGTCGTAATACTTGCCGACGACGCCCTTGATGACCGTCAGGTAATCGTAGGTCTCCTCACTCTCGACCGGGAGGTTGAGATAGAGGATCATGCGCGAATAATTCTCGGAGTGGAGCTGTTTTTCGCCGTCGATGAGGCGGTCATACATCTCCTCCAGGTCGCGCATGGTCGCAGCGTCGATCTTCGAGCGGTAGATATCGCGCTGCTCATACAGGAACTTGAACATGTTAATGAGCGGCACGGAGCAGTTGTCGATATTGCTCAGATCCACGAGCTGGCCGATGGCCTTCGTGTAATCGTCATTCGCAGTGCAGTAGGCCGTGTACAGCGCGCGCGACACGCCGATGTCGATGTCCGTGAGCTCGGCAAACTTGCGCGGCGTGAGCGAGTCGGTGACCATGTAGCCGTCCTTGGCCTCCTCACCCGCGAGTGCCTGAATGTGATCAACACCCTTGAGCTCATTGAGATCATCGAGCAGATCTGCCTCGCTCTCAAAGTCCGTGAACGGGAAGATGAGCGCGACCTGGTTCGTCTCGCCGAAGGTGGCGTTGATCTTCTTTTCGGCGATCTTGTAGTCGTTTTGCTTGATGGTGTCGAGCGTGCTGTAGCCGAACACGTACGGGCACTTGCTGCTGAGCAGGAAGCCCGCGATGATGATGACCAGAAAGATCGGCGGCACGATGTAGCGGCTGCGGATGGCAAAGCGGCCGAGCGCGTCGATGCGCGGCAGGAACTGGCGGTGGTGCGTCCTGTCGATCCACGGGCTCATATACATGATGAGCGCCGGCATGAGGAAGAACACCGTCAGCATCAGAAACAGGATCGACTTGATGAGCACGAGGCTCATGTCCTCGCCGATCTTGATCTTCATGAACGAGAGCGCAAGCAAACCCGAGATCGTTGTCAGGCTCGAGGCCGAGATCTCCGGAATGGCCAGCGTCAGCGCGCGGATGGTCGCCTCACGAGGCTCGAGATGCTCGCGCTCTTCCGTGTAGTGGTGGCACATGATGATCGCATAGTCGATGCCGAGGCCGAGCTGCAGCACCGCCGCGATGGAGTTGGTGATGAACGAGACCTCATGGAACCAGTAGTTCGTGCCTTTGTTGACCCAGACGGCCACGCCGAAGGTGATGATAAGCACCGGGACCTCCGCGTAGGTGTGGCTCGTGAGCAGGAGCACCACAAAGATGGAGCACATGAGGATGATGAGCACGATGCGCATCTCGCGCTCAAGGATCTCGCCGGTCGGGTTGCCGACCTCCGTTGTGATATAGGTATCATAGCCGTCGAGCGCCGCACGGACGTTCTTCACGCCCTGAATGCTGATCTCGTCGAGCTTTTCCCCGTCGAACGTGACCTCAAAGAGCGCCGAGGCACTATTATAATGGTGTGTGTCTTTTTCAAACACCACGTCCTTGACACCGTCCACACCGCGCAGCATCTCGGCAAGCTCCTCCGCCTGCGCAAGCGTCACATTGGACACCATGACCTTCGCATCCCCGTAGGTGATGAACTCGCTGTTCATGATCTCCAGACCCTGGCGCGTCTGCGTAGAGTCCGGCAGATAATCGGTCAGCTCATTGTTGACGTCCGTCTTGCTCGCCGAGAAGATCGACAGCACGCACGCCACGGCAAACAGCACCACGAACAGCCGCCGCTTGTCCACAATGAACGCCGCCAGACGCTCCATAAACGATTTCTTCATACCCTAGCCCCTCATCGGGCGGCTCCCCCGCCCGGATCTCTCTGCGCGCCCGGCCGGAACCGGTTACATCAAAAGTTAAAAAACAGTAACAAAATGTGTTTTGCTGTCGTTTTCGGGTGTAACTGCGCAAAGTTAACATAAACAATTACGGATTCTTCTGTATCATACGATATCCCAAACACGATGTCAACCGCGAAAACGGATTTTCCCGCAATTTTCCTTGATTTTTTTCCACATTTTCTTGAAAATGCGCGCATTTTCACGTCGGTCCCGCAAAAAATCAGACGTTTCGTCAAGAAATCAACCGCGAATTGATTTTTCGTCCCGCGTGCTGTGCGGTAACATATTTCTGCAAAACGTCGTCGAAATATGGTAACAAAAAATCGACCCGTCGGAATCAGAACCGGATTCCGACGGGTCGAATTTTGTAACTTTTTCATGCTTCAAAGATCTTCTCCACACGGCGGATATACGCTGGCAGCGCCCCCTCAAAGTCCACGCCGAAGCGGCGCGGCGTATCGCGCCAGAGCGAACGGCAGATGCTCTCGTCCGTGAGCGCGGTGGCCGTTTCGAGCGCGGCACTCAGCGGTGCGCCGCGCACGAGCAGCGCCGCGAGGGCGGAGGCGAACACATCGCCCGTGCCGTAAAACACGCCGGGATGCGCCGGGCGCATGCTCGCGTGCATCTCCCCCGTGCGGCAGTCGCAGGCGACGTTGCCGATCACGTCCGGCTGCGGGCGCACGCCGGTGACCGTGACGACCCCGGCACCGAGCGCGCCAAGCGCCTGAAACAGCTGCGCAAGATAGGCATCGCTGTGCGTGCCGGGCTCATACGGCAGGCCGGCCAGCAGCGCCGCCTCCGTGACGTTCGGCGTGATGACGTCCGCGCGCGAGAGCAGGCGGCGGAAGGCTGCGCACATGCGGTCGTCAATCTGGGAGTAATAGCTGCCGTTGTCAGCCATGACCGGGTCGATCACGACCAGGGTGTCCGGCGCGGCGATGCAGTCGAGCGTCTGTGCGAGCAACTGCGCCTGCTCGGGCGAGGCGAGGTAGCCGGAATAGACCCCGTCGATGCGCGCGCCGATGCGCTGCCAGTGGTGCGCAATGGGCAGCATATCGTCCGACAGGTCGCGGAACGTCCAGCCGGTGAACTCGCCCGTGTGCGTGCTGAGCACGGCCGTGGGGATGCAGGCGCACTCCACGCCCGTGGCGGAGATGACCGGCAGCGCCACGGTCAGCGAGCACTTGCCGAGCCCGGACAGATCGTGGATGGCGGCAATGCGCTTGAGCGGCGGTAACGTGTTGTCCATACGATGACCTCGGTTCGTTTTAGAATGGTGCACAGCAGACGGCCCCCGGCAAGGCACCGGGGGCGCGTGGAAATGGCTCAGCCATCGGACGACGGGAGCGCGCGCAGCTGCGCGTCGATCTCCGCGAGCGAGTCGGCCGTCAGGCCCGACTGGGCAAACCCGGCCACCTGACGCAGCGTCATGGCGGCGGTCATCTGCAGGGCCGGATTCTTCAGGATCTTGGGGAAGAACCGCTCGAGAACCGCGACCGCCTCCGGCGCGCCGAGCAGCTTCTTCATCGTGTCGTCCACAGTGTATGTCACGTTGCTTTCCTCCCTGTCTCCGGATGGCCGGAGGACAGATTTCACAAAAAACCAGAGATTTTGTAGTGATTATACACAAATCACCGCCGATTGTCAAATCCCGTGCTTCCGGCGGGTACCGCCGGGGCATCGCGCCGGTCCAGATAGCGCAGAAACTGGCGCGTCGCGGCCGAAATATGCGCCTGACCAGGCAGCGCGAGGGCGAGGTCGCGGCAGAGCGGCGTGTCGAGCCTGCGGATGGCGATGCGGTACGGCACACGGCGCAAAATCAGCTCCGGCAGCAGGCTGACGCGCGCAAAACTGCTCGGCTTTGCGGCGGTGTTTGCGGGCGTGCTGCTCGTCAACGGCAGCGTGCGCGGCGGAAGCGCAGACACGACCGGCCTGCTGTGCGGTGCAGCAAGCGCGGCGCTCTATGCCGTGATGATCACGGAGAACAGACGTGCCGTGCACATCACGGGGCAAGAAAACGCGGCGCTGCAGATGCTCTTCGGCTTTCTGACCGCGGCCGTATTCATCGGCATCCGTGACCGCGGGTTCGCCGTCAACATCCGCCCGGACGACCGGGGATGGATCGTGCTGCTGGGCGCTGTGAACACCGGGCTCGGCTGCTGCTGGTACTTCTCGGCGATCAGCCGTCTGCCGGTGCAGACCGTCGCCGTGTGCGGGTATCTTGAGTCGCTCGCGGCCGTCGTGTTCGCGGCCGTGCTGCTGCACGAGACGATGCATCCGCTGCAGATACTCGGTGCGGTGCTCATCCTCTGCGGTGCCGCTGGCGCCGAGTGCGTGCCCATGCTGCTGCAACGGCACCAGAAGTGCTGAGCCGATTTGCATATCGGCAAACTGCGCAGCGGCGGGTGCGCAGTTTTTCCTGCGTCCGGCCGGTGTCCGGGAGAGCACCGGCGCACAGGCGGGACATTGATGAACACGCCTATGTCACCGTGCATGGTTCCTATGCCCGGAACGCAGCCTCCCGCCGCAGGTGTCTGCAAAAAAAGAGACACGCTCTCGCGTGTCTCTTTTTTTGGAGGCGCCACCCGGATTTGAACCGGGGGTCAAGGATTTGCAGTCCCATGCCTTACCACTTGGCTATGGCGCCAAAAAATGGAGCGGGCAACGAGATTCGAACTCGCTACCTCCACCTTGGCAAGGTGGCGCTCTGCCAAATGAGCTATGCCCGCAAAATGGTGCCTCCGGTCGGAATCGAACCAACGACACGGGGATTTTCAGTCCCCTGCTCTACCAACTGAGCTACAGAGGCATATGCAATTGAAAAACTGGTGGGAACAACAGGGCTCGAACCTGTGACCCCTTGCTTGTAAGGCAAGTGCTCTCCCGGCTGAGCTATGCTCCCGTTTCGCAGCTTGCTCATTATACAAGACGCCAAAAAAATTGTCAAGGGATTTTCGGTAATTTTTTCGGCAAATGTACATTTTCGGGGCGGCAGTGCCGCCCCAAACTCGGTCAATCCGCTGCGGCGTCAGCGTTTTCGGCATCGAGCAGCGTCTGCAGCTGCGCCGGGGTGAAAACATACTCCGCGTCGCAGAACTGGCAGTGCACCTGCGTGTCTTTGCCCTCGGCGATCATGTCCTGCAGCTCCTGCGCGCCGCACTGGCGCAGCGCCTGCTCCACGCGTGCACGCGAGCACGCGCAGCGATAGGCCATCGGGTGGCGCAGGACGATCTCGGGCTCGAGACCGCGCATGACCTGCGGAAGGATGGCGTCTGCCCCGTCCTCGTCAAGGATCGTCGTGAGCTGATCCATCATGAAAATGTTGTCCTCGAGCTTTGCGATCAGCTCCTCCGGCGCGCCGGGCATGAGCTGCACGAGAAAGCCGCCGGCTGCCTTGACGCTGTGGTCGGTATCGACGAGCACGCCGAGGCCGCAGGCCGCGGGGATCTGCTCGCTCTCGACGAGATAGGCGGACAGATCCTCCGCGATCTCGCCGCTGACGAGCTCCGTGCTGCCGACATACGGCTCACGCAGGCCGATGTCGCGGCTGACGGTGAGCATGCCGTCCCTGCCGACGGCGCCGCCGACATCGAGCTTGCCATCCGGGCGCGTGGGCAGGTCGAACGCGGGGTTCGAGACCATGCCGCGCACATTGCCATCACTGTCCGACACGGCAATAATGGTGCCGAGGCCTCCGCCGCCGCTGATGCGCAGCGTGAGCGTGCCGTTTTCCTCCTTGAGCAGGTCGCCGAGCATCGACGCCGCGCACAGGCTGCGGCCGAGGGCGGCGATTGCCGTCGGGCTGCAGTGGTGGATGGCATTGGCGCGCTGCACCGCGTCGCGCGCGGTGACGACCGAAATTTTCACAAAACCGTCCTTCGAGACGGCGCGGATGATCTCATCCATCGTTTTCACCTCAGAATTTTTGATAACGCTACGTTACGGCTTGCCGCACCGGGAGTTTCCCAACGGTTCAGGTCCCGTATTCCAGGCTGCGCATCGCCGTGAGGAAAATGCGACCGGCGTCCGCCTGCGGGCCGTCGCGCCGGACGGTCACGTCCAGAAAACCCGCCTGCGTGAGCAGCTCCGCGAGCCGCTCCGGCGTGTGCGCATACTCAATATGCTCCTCCGATGCGCGCGCCCAGAGCTCGCCCGCGCGCGTGAACAGATCCATGCCGTAGTGCATGGTCTGGGCCGCCTCGTCAAACTCCGCCCGCCAGAGGCACAGGACATCGTCCGTCTCGTCGACGAACGTGCCGCCGTCGAGCGCGCGGAACGATGCCGGATCGCGGATGTCTACAATGAGCATCCCGCCCGGGCGCACGAACAGGTGCAGCCGGTGCAGCACCTCCGGCAGCTCCTCCGGCGGCAGGTAGTCAAACCCATCGAGCGAGCAGTAGGCCGCGTCGACCGTGCCGTAGAGGTCGAGCTGGGACGCCTCCTGGCACAGCAGCAGCGGCGGCACTGCCTCCGCGGGCAGGTCGGCATTGTGCGTCTGCGCCTGCATGAGCATATCGGGTGAGCCGTCGGTCGCGATCATCTCATACCCGCGCGCGGCCATCAGGCGCGTGAGCGTGCCGGTGCCGCAGCAAAAATCCAGCAGGGTGCGGCACGCGCCGCGCCCCTGCTGGAAACACTGCTCATAAAAGTCCGCGAACGCGGCATAATCCACATCGCGGGTCAGCGCATCGTACCACGCGGCAAGGGCGCCGTAAGCGCTCACGCCTGCTCCTCCGGCGTTTTTTCCGCCTGCTCCTTGAGCCGGCCGAACACGATCTCATACCCGCCGTCGCCGTACTGCAGGCTGCGGTTGACGCGGCTGATCGTCGCGCTCGAGGCGCCGGTCTTTTCCAGAATGTCGTTGTAGATCAGGCCCGCGTCCAGATACTGCGCCACCTGATAGCGCTGCTCCATGGCCTGCAGCTCCGTGACCGTGCACAGGTCATCGAAAAACTGCTTGCACTCGTCGACGGTCCTGAGCGTCAGGATGGCACGGTACATGTCATCGCAGCGCGGTTTTTTATGCTGTTTATTCATATGTGCTCCTTATTTCTCATCAGATATATGTATATGGATGCTGAGATATGATTTTCCGGTTATTTCGGCTATTATTGTACTCTAATTATTTAGGAAAGTAAAGAGGAAAACCGTCCGGAAATTTCATACGCCGGAATTACAGGTGTTTTACTTGCTTTTATACTATAAATCAGGTATGATATTTCTGTAGCAAACCGCTGCCGCAAGCAACCCACCGTCCATTGCAAGAGGAGGTTTTGTCTATGGTCATCGCCGGGATCCCCTTCACCATGCCGGCCATCTGGATCGGTCTGATCGTGATCTTTCTGATCATCGAGGGCCTGACCGCCGGTCTGGTCACGATCTGGTTTGCCGTGGGCGCGCTCGCCGCGCTCATCGCCGCCATGTTCCACGCGCCGCTGTGGCTGCAGCTCGTGTGGTTTTTCGCCGTGTCGATCGCGGCCTTCGCCGTGACGCGCCCGCTGGTGAAAAAATATATCAACAGCCGCACCCAGCCCACGAACGCCGATATGCTCATCGGGCAGGAATGTCTCGTCACAGAGGACATCGACAACCTGACCGGCCGCGGCGCCGTCGCCATCGGCGGGGAGGGCTGGGCCCCCCCCGCCCCCCCCGACGCGCCCCCCCCCCCCGGGGCCGCCCCCCCCGCGCCGCGCATCGAGGGGGGCAAGCCCCTCCTCACACCCCCCCCCGTGGCCGCCGGGGCGAAAAAAAAAAGAGGGAACGCCCAGCCCTAAGTTTTCTACGGAAACATCCCCGTCTCTTTTACACAACTCCCAGCCCCCCAGGCAA
>OJKJ01000956.1_pt1 | contig 12432 bp, 9 predicted proteins | sample 1596491 | NCBI WGS metagenome assembly OJKJ01 (sample SAMEA4350160, study PRJEB24818) | metagenome | biome: human; feature: gut; material: faeces | place: Denmark | collected 2013-09 | reverse complement strand
AATAAAGATACCGTAGGACATGGGATCGATGGGCAGCAGGTGAAGAAAGGGAATGCAGATGAGTGGCACCAGCAGCAGGCTGAACGCCGTAAATCCCAGCTGGCAGCGGTCCATGAAGATGGACTTTAAATCCGCCTGGGCTACGGTCATACCCACGGTCATCATGGACAGCGCCACCGCCGCGTTCCCCATGTAGCCGAAAAAGGAGCCCACCGCCTCAGGAAGGCGCAGGCGCAGGGCGAATATCAGAATCGCCAGGACGCTGGCCCCCATGCCGGGGTTGATGAGGCGGCGCAGCGGAAAATGCTCCGTTCTTCCGCCATTTCCAGTGCTCAGCAGAATCCCGTAGGAGTAAATGAGAAGATTGTAGCCCACGATGTAGAAGGCCACAAAAATCACCGACGCCTGGCCGTACACGCTGGTGATCAGCGGAATCCCCATAAAACCCAGGTTCGGGAAAATCACCATCAGCCGGTATGTGTTCTCACGATCCTTCCCCGGCCGCGCCAGCCGCACGAACAGCAGGCTCAGGACAATGAGAAGGGCGAACATCAAAAACACCAGCAGCAGATTTTCTAAAATCAGCCTTGGCCCGTAAGTCACCTCTTTATTCATCACACCGCTCAAAATCAGGCAGGGATTCAGAATGTTCACAATCAGGGAAGAAAGGCTTTTGGTCCCCTCCCTGCTCACCATTCCCCGCTTGTATGCTCCATATCCTGCCACCATCATCAGGAACAGGACCATCATTTGATTTGCAATAATCGATACGTTCATCTGCGCTCCACCTTATTCGGATTCCATATTTGCAACCGCCTCATCTGTCCGCCCTCACACAAGATTTGTTACGGTTCAGTCTGAGGCAAGCAGCGCGCTTGGCGTTCTATTACCGGTGAGCCGTAATCATAATTTACTATTTTAGATCATTTGCCTGGGATTTTCAACTGAAAGGTTGCCGGTTTTCACGATTTGCCTTTTGCGGTCCTTGGCTGCCGCCGCCCATTCCGGTTTATTCCGCCATGGACACAGAAAAAAACGGGCGCCCTCTGCCGCGGCGCCCGTCACAATCCCAGTCTGCAATTTTTCTTCCCGCCCTGACGGCCCGACGAACGCCCTCAGTCCTGTGAATCCTCCTCAAATTCCTTCTCCAGCCGCTTGGCACGCTTTTCCTCCCGGGTGACGATCAGCAGGCGGACCGCCTGGAAGGATACGATAAAGGCCACCAGTGAAATCAGCGCTTCCTTAACATCCAGCTCCGAGCGGGTGAGCATCACCGCAATGTATACCACCACAACGACAAGCATCACCACCGCTTCGCGCTTCCAGTATCTGCGCTTGTCGGTCATCATGCTGTACGCCAGCTTCAGCTGGTGCATGCGGAAGAGCTGGTAGATCGGCGCTCCGATCATGATCACGTATTCCAGGATACAGTCCTCCAGCTTAAAGCCGAAAAACAGGCACTTCACAACAAAGGAGGCCGCCGCCAGATAATAGGCCAAACGTCCGATCTCTCCCCAGATTTTATTCGTCGACTGCATTACTCTCTCATCTTTCATATCGTTCCATCCTTTCACTCTTCCCAAAATAAATCGTCCAGTGTCTTTCCCAATACCTTGCAGATCGCAACACATAGATTCAGCGTGGGGTTGTACTTCCCCGCCTCGATCATGCCGATGGTCTGCCGCGTCACCCCAACCTTTTCCGCCAACTCCTCCTGGGATAAGTCAAGCGCCGCACGGGCGGATTTTAATTTCAGATTCTTCAAATGGCTGCCACCTCCTCTATATTGCATATTATAATATATATAATTCTAAATGTCAATTATATTTTGCATTTTGTTTAGTGTAAAATGCGGTTGGCTGAATTGTAGCCCGAGAATCCGTAAATAGTAACCCGAGAATCCCGTTTGTACTATGAAATTCCCGTTTTATAAATGACAGCCCCATTTTGTAACCGAAATTCCCGTTTTAAAACCGAAAGTCCCATTTTGTAATGATCTTTGCCGGTTTTCTTTGCTTTTCGCAGGATTCCCGTTTTGTAAATGACTGTCTCATTTTGGAAATGCAGCTGCAAAAAGCCGGCGCACACGTTTTTAATGGACGTATGCGCCGGCTACTCTTATCTGTTAAGCTATTGTTCTTTTCTTCTGTTTTTTCCCAATGCCATGTAGACTGCCAGCAGCACCCCGGACACCAGCATGGTCAGCTCCGCTGCCGCGCTTCTGTTTCCGGTCTTGGGAATGGCTGCCAGGGGAACTTCCCCGTCGTCAATCATTGTCATGGCCTGCTGTGCCGCCGATGAGGCGTTTGCGGGCATAACCGCCAGGGGCGTCTCGCCGGGTGCAATCTCCTTCACCTCATGACCCGGGCCATTGGACACATACGTTGCGCTGTTCCCAGGACCGCCCGAGCTGCTGCCTGAGGAACCGCTGCCGCCTGAAGAGCCGTTTCCGCCGCCCTGGTGGTTTCCGGAATCCGGGCTGTCGGGAGTTTCCGGCGTGTCGGGGGTAACCGGCGCGTCCGGCGTCTCGGGAGTAGACGGCGTTTCCGGCGTATCCGGTTTGACCGGTGTATCCGGCTCTTCCGGCGTCTCTGTGCTTTCCGGAGGAATCGGCTCCTGCGCCTCCTCATATACCGGGTAAACATCCAGGTCTGAGGTGATATCCGTCAGATCCTGATCCCATTTTACAAAGTTCTTTCCCTCCAGCTGCGCTGGGCTGGGCGGATTTTCAACCGCTGCTCCGGCCTCCACCCGGCGAGTGTCCACCACGCTGGTCCGGTCCTCCTGGTAGAAGGTTACGGTGTACATTTCAGGCTGGGGCACGCTGTAATTATTGATGAAGGAAACCGCTACGTTGTAGAGGAACCCATTGCTCTGGAAGGACCCGGAAGCGCTGTTGTTATCGTTGTCGGTAACTCCCGTGCTTGTGCCGTCCATCAATTCCGTCCATCCGTACGCCTGGACAAACTGCAGCGCCGTCATTTTTAATAAACCGGCCAGGGACTGGGGATTATCCGATGAGTTTGGATTCTCATACCATTTCCCGGTCTCCTGATCATAGAGAATAAACGCGCGCCATTTGTTTCCGCCATTCAAGGTGCTTTCCAGGGAGATATAGGGCACTGCCTGGGCGCGCTGGGTCTTTGCGCCGGTTTTATCAAACTGCGCTGGTTTCACATAAACATTTAAATAATAACTGTCCAGATAAACCTTTGTCTTGTTCTGATATCCAATTCCGTAGAATTCCTGCTTTTCCCTGTCATAGCGGTTGGACTTGTACAGAAGTTCACTCAAACCTTCGTCTGCGGCTTTCGGCCACTTACCGTCCAGGCCCAGCCCCTCTGCCAAGCAGGCTCTGTATTCCTCATTTTTAATAGAATTGATGTTGGAGGCATGAAGCAGTTCCTGCAATTCACCCCAGTTTTTACATTTGTTCGCGGCCCTCGCCAAATCCTCGGCCATCTCGATCAGAGAACCATAACATTCCCGGTCGTACTGATAACCGTAGGGAACCGTCTCCGTCACCTCGCTGTCTCCGTCCTCTGTTTCGCCGGAAACCGATCCGGAAACCTTGGTGTGGTCATAGACAATATCCACAAAGTGGTTGTGTTCCATCTCCCGCTGCACAATCGTATAGGTGACCGGCTGCGTGAGATCCAGCAGTGTGACCGGAATCTGAACGCTGCCGCCCTGAGCCAGCTCTGCGGTCAGCTCCAGGGTATCCCCATTGTCCGTGATCTCCCAGCGCTCATCCTCCGGAATGCTGATATTCTCCGCATTGGAGAACGTCACTGCATACTCGTAGGGATTGCTTGTGGTACCGCTGCCCTCGCTGCGCACATTCTTGATCGTAAATGTCACTTTGTTTCCGTTGCGGATTCCAAAGGGAAGGCTGTTCAGACTGAACGCCGTCAATCCGACTGCCGCGCTAGCCGCTGTGCTCCTCGCGGATGTTTTTAACAGCACGGGATCCAGACATTCCAACATGTCGATGGTATCGTCCTCCGCTGCCGCCACAACCGGCACATCGCGCCTGGACATAGACAGGGACATGCCGCCGGAACTGCTGTCGGTGCTGGAACCGCTGTCGGAACTGGAACCGCTGTCGGTGCTGGAACCGGAACCGCTATCGGAACTGGAACCACTATCAGAGCCGGAGCCGCTGTCGGCGCTGGAACCGGAACCGCTATCGGAGCCGGAGCCGCTATCAGTGCTGGAATTGGAACCGGAGCCGCTGTCGGAGCCGGAACCGGAATTGCTGCCGGAGCTTCCGCTGTCGCCCGACTCGCCGGTACTGTTGTCGGAACTTCCACTTCCGCCGGTGCTGCTGCCGGAACCGGTACTGTTGTCGGAACCAGAACCGCTTGCGCTGCCGGAATCTTCACTTGTGCTGCCACTATCTGTACTGCCGGAGTCTGCGCTGCCGCCTGCATTGTTTCCATTGTCGGAGCTTCCGCTGCCATCCGGGTTGTTTGCGCCGTCGGGGCTTTCATGTTCGCCTGCGCCGCTTCCGTTTTCGGAGTTCCCACTTCCGTCTCCCATATCCGTGCCGCTCTGGCTGCCGGAACCTGTGTTGTCATTACCGGACTCCGCTTTGTCTGTTTCGCCGATTTCTTCAGAACTCCCGGAATCCCCGGCCGTTTCATCCGATACGGTCTTATCTCCCGTCTGATCCTCAGTGCCACCGGTCACCTCCTGTTCCCCGTCCGTTCCCGGAGCTTCTGTCTGATCCATGACCTCTCCGGCTGTGGGATCTTTCTCAACCCCGGCATTCTCACCGGTGCCGCCACCTGCGCTGCCGGCCACTCCCGGCTGGACCGGTTCAACAACTTCTACTGCTGCCGTGGACTCTGGAACCTTTTGCTCAGGCTCCAGGGCGTCCCTCATCTCTTCCTTCAAGGTATCTGCACAGTAGACATAGGTCTTTTCCGTCAGATATCCATTGATATTAAACTGATACGCCACATCTTTGTTGGATTTGTTGGTGAACAGGACGATCAGCTGCTCATTTCCTGTGAGCTCATAACCGCGGTCTGCCTCCTCCGCGCCTGTCTCTGTGGAATCCATTATCCTGGACCCACTCTCGTTAACCGGAGCCGCCGCTTCCGCTTCTTCGCCGCTCTCCTCACCCGGAACTGCCGCGTTCGCTTCAACTTCGCTCTTCTCAACCGGAACCGTCATTTCCGCTTCTACATTATGCTCATCAACAGGAGCCGAAACCCCCACTTCCGTTTTACTCTCTTCAACCGGAGCTACAACCCCCGTTTCCGCTTCATTCCCCTCAACCGGGGCTACAACATCCGCTTCAACCCCCGTCTCTGCGCTCCCGGCCTCCATCTCCGCGCCGTCAGCCGCCGGTTCCTTCCATTCATCATCAGCCAGGTCCACGGCCTCATCGCGATTCTCAGCCTCAGATCCCTCCTCCGTACCGCCGCTCACATCATTCCCCTGTTCAGCAGTTGCCTGGGCCGGAGTTGCCGTCAGAAATTCCTGGTCCTCGTCCCCGTCCATCAGCTCCGCTTCCCAGCTTCTGTCGTCGTATGCCACCTCCGCGTTTCCGTCCCGGCGCACGAACAGCTGGATGGACGTCTTGTCCGGCAGATCCTTTTTCTTGAACTTGTAATCCACCGTGTACAGCGGATTTTCCTTGCTGGCCGCCAACAGCTGACGGTACTGAGCCACCGTGTCGGCATCGTCGCTCACAAAAAAGAAATCCGATTCATCCTTTAAAATGCGATTGCTGCGGATGGCGTCCTCAATGGATGTCTCCAGTTTTTCCCAATCCAGATCGATGACGCACTCTACCAGCTCGATCTCGTCGTCCTCCTCAGCCTCGCGCACCGCAGCAAAGGCATTCCCCATGCAGGACGTGGAGGCGACACAGAACGCAAGTATCGCAGCGGCTCCCTTTCTCAATTTCGTTTCCAACCGATTTATCATATAAAATTCCACCTTATCCATTATTTGCTACGCCAACTATAACATAATCCGGTTACATTTCGGTTACAAATTAATAACATTCAAATGTTTTTTATATTTTCCAGCTTTATGTGACCGCTATTTTCCCATATTTTTACATTTCCGCAAAAAGAACAGGCCCGATTTCCAAATCCAGGAATATCCTGTCTTGATAATCGGGCCTGTATCACATTTACTGACGCCGGGCGCCGGTCTATACCACCTTCTTGAATTTCGGGAAGTAACAGAACAGCACTTTGGCGATAATCTTATCCTTTTTCACGTACTGATTTTCCCAGTAGCGGGCGTCCAGAGAATTATTCCGGTTATCTCCCATCATGAAATAGCTGCCCTCCGGCACCTCATAGGGGCCCCAGGACCCCTCCATGGGTTCCGCCAAATACGGTTCCTCCAGCGGGGTGTCCGAACCGTCGATATAAACCTTGCCGTCGACGATGTCCACCGTCTCCCCCGGCAATCCGATGATGCGCTTTACATAGTAAGTCTTCCCCGTAGGATCGTCCGGGAAATGGAAAATCACCACGTCGCCGCGCTCTGGATCGCTGTTGATATAGGAAAGGCGGGAGCCGATCACCCGGGTTTTCGCCATAATGGTGGGGATCATGGAGCCGGTTGGAACGCGGCTGTTGGCAATCACAAAGTTGTTGAGCACAAAGGCAATCGCCACAGCGGCTACAATGATCTGAATCCAGCTGATAATCTCCGCCTTCCAGCTAAACGGTTCATTCTCTGTCTTTTCTTTATCTGACATGAAACATTCCTCTTTTCCACAACGGCAGACTAACGGATCTGTCCGTCTCCGTAAATAATATATTTGGTCGTGGTCAGCTCCTTGAGCCCCATGGGACCTCTGGCGTGCAGCTTCTGAGTGCTGATGCCGATCTCCGCTCCGAAGCCGAACTCCTCGCCGTCCGTAAACCGCGTGGAGGCGTTGACATACACGGCCGCCGCATCCACCTCATTTAAGAAGCGCTGGGCATTAAAATAGTCGCTGGTCACAATCGCCTCGGAGTGGCCGGTGTTGTAATGGTTGATATGGGCAATGGCCTCGTCCAGGGAATCCACCAGCTTTAAGGACAGAATGTAGTCCAGATACTCAGTTCCCCAATCCTCCTCCGCTGCCGGAGTAAAGGACGGCTCGATGGCGCAGGCCGCCTCGTCGGCGCGAATCTCCACCTGCTTATCCTTCAGCTTGCGCTTTAAAAGCGGCAGAAAACGCTCCGCTATGGCCCGGTGAACCACCAGGGATTCACAGGCATTGCAAACTCCGATCCGCTGGGTCTTTGCATTGTAAATAATATCCAGCGCCATATTGAAGTCTGCGGACTCATCCACATAGATATGGCAGTTGCCGGTTCCCGTCTCGATCACGGGCACGGTGCTGTTCTCCACCACCGCGCGGATCAGGCCCGCTCCCCCTCTGGGGATCAGCACATCCACGTACTGGTTCAGGCGCATGAGCTCCCGGGTGGTGTCCCGGTTGGTGTCCTCCACCAGCTGTACCGCATCCGCAGGCAGCCCGGCGTGAACCAGTCCCTCCCGCAGGCAGCGCACGATCGCCTGGTTAGACCGGATGGCGTCGCTTCCACCCTTTAAAATCACCGCGTTTCCGCTCTTAAAGCACAGCCCGAAGGCGTCCGCCGTCACGTTGGGCCGCGCCTCATAGATCATTCCGATCACACCCAGAGGCACTCGCTTCTGGCCGATCTGCAGCCCGTTGGGGCGCAGCTTCACGGAGAGCACTTCCCCTACCGGATCCTCCAGCGCCGCCACCTGCAACAGGCCGTCCGCCATGGCCTGAACCCTGGCCGGCGTCAGCATCAGGCGGTCCAGCAGTCCCTGGCTCATTCCGCCGTTTTTCGCCTTCTCACAGTCCTCCTGGTTGGCTAAAAGGATCTCCTCCTCCCCTTCCAGCAGCGATCTGGCGGCCTCCTCCAGGCCCATATTCTTTTCCCGGGATCCCAGGATGCCCAAAAGCCTCGATACTTCCTTGGCCTGACGGCCGATTTCATTTAATGTCATAAGAATCTCCCTCACCCATTTTCACAAAGATCAAAGAGCGCCAAAGCCCGGCCGGGATCTCCCGCCCGGAACTTACAGTACATGATACCACAGAGGCAAGCCAAAAGTCTACCGTTTCAGGTCAATTTCCGGACCGCTGCCGCATTTTACCAGGCCGGAAGTGGTGAGAATCCTCCCCACCGGGAGGTCATATTCCTCCACCGGGAGCCGGGGTATCACCTGGAAATCATAGGCCAGCCCCAGGGTCTCATGGCCGGGTTCCCGGGCCATAAACCGGTCGTAATACCCGCCGCCATAGCCGATGCGGTATCCCTGCAAGTCAAAAACAGCTCCCGGAACGATCACCAACGCCCGCTCCTTTGAGGCTTTCTCACACCCGCAGACAGGCTCCGGTATTCCCCGGTACCCGGCCGTCAGATCCGATTCGCTGCGGATCCGGTAAAATTCCATCCGCCCGTCCTTTGCCCGGGGCGCAGCCACCGGAATCCCTCTCTTCCAAAGTTCCCGGACCAGCCTGCGGGTGTCCGCCTCACAGCGGTAGGAAATATAGGTGTAGACCGGCATGCCGCTCCAAAGCTGCTGACACCGCTCCATCTGTTCCCAGAGCCGCCGGTTTAACGCATCGGTCATTGCCGGTTCCATCCGGTCACGCCGCGCAAGCATTTCCCGCCGCAGCTGTTTTTTCTCCTCCGCCGTCCTCTGCTCTCCCATCATTCCCCCTGTATTTTGCCGTACTTCCTGCCCAGGTCCGTGATGGACCCATCCGGCTCCTGAATGGAAATGTTGTTGAGCGTTCCCCTCAAACTGGCGCGGATCGCCGCTATGTACTCCTGCCGCAGCGCCGCCTGCTCCGCCTTCTCTTCCTCCGTCAGCCCTACGGACTGGGATTTATGGTAAAGTTCATTGATCCGGTCAATGCGTGTCGAATCCATTTTCTCCGTCTCCTCCTGTCGTCAATATTCACTGTTCAGATAATGCATCAGGTCAAAATCCAGGTTGGGGTGGGCCAGAAACAGGGTGCCCTTCTCTTCCCCGGCCATAATCTGCTGGATCACCTCCACATGGTCGCCGTTGGCGATCACCATATCCGCCCCGCTGTCCGTGGCGATGCGGGCCGCGGCCAGCTTGGCCGACATGCCGCCGGTGCCCACGCTGCTGCCCGAGGTGCTTTTCCCCATGGAGAGAAACTCCGGGGTGATCTCCGGAACCAGGCCGATAAACCGGGCCTGGGGATTTTTCCGCGGGTCGTCCGTGTACAGGCCGTCGATATCGGAGAGCAGGATCAGCAGATCCCCGCCGATGAGGGCCGTCACGATGGCGCTGAGCCGGTCATTGTCGCCAAAGCTGTCCACATAGGGAATCTCCGAGGTGGATACCGTGTCGTTTTCATTGACCACGGGGATGGTTCCCAGCTTCAGCAGCTCCTCAAAGGTATTCTGGGCGTTGTATCGGGAGGCGTCGTTGACCATGGTATCCTTGGTCAGAAGTACCTGGGCCGCGGTCTGGTTATACTCGGCAAAAATTTTCTGGTACACCATCATCAGCCGCGCCTGCCCCACCGCGGCGTATGCCTGCTTCTGGGCCAGGCTGTCCGGCTTTCTCGTGTGCCCAAGAGCCTGGCGTCCGGCCGCAATGGCTCCGGAGGACACCAGCACCACCTCCCGCCCCTCGCCCCTCAAATCGCTGATCAGGCGGATCAGGCGCTCGATTTTCAGTAAATTCAAGGCTCCCGTCTCCGGATGGGTCAGGGATGAGGAGCCGATCTTTATCACAACACGCTTCTTTTGCTTCAGCATTTGCCGCTCTTTATTCTGCATGGTTGGATTCCTCTCTGTCAGTAAATATTGAATCGTCGCGATAAACCGGCGGGGCGAACCGGCGGATAATCTCCTCCGCCGTTTTGAGGCCGTCCATGGCCGCTGAGGTGATTCCCCCAGCGTAACCCGCGCCCTCGCCGCAGGGATAGATTCCCCGCACCGGGCTCTCCAGACCTTCATCCCGCGGGATGCGCACCGGCGAGCTGGTGCGGCTCTCGATACCCGCCAGAATGGCGTCCGGGCGGGAGAAGCCCCGGATCATTCCCTCAAACGCCTCCACGCCCTCGATCAGCGCCTTAGACAGTTCCTCCGGCCAGAGCTCCCGCAGGTTGGCAAAGGCATAGGCCCCCTTAAACTGGGGCTTTACCTGGCCAAAGTTCTCCGCGCCCGCTCTGTTTTCCCGGAAATCTCCGTAGAGCTGAACCGGGATTTTCCCGCCGCCCAGAGCGTAAGCCCGCTCCTCCAGCTGCCGCTGGAAATGCATTCCGCCCAGAGCCGTGCGGTCCGGGAAATCCTCCGGCGTCACGGTAACGATCAGGGCGCTGTTGGCATTTTCCCCCGCCCGACCGTGATAGCTCATTCCGTTGACCGCCAGACGCCCCGGCTCCGAGGAGGCGTCCACCACATAGCCGCCCGGGCACATACAGAAGGAGTACACCCCGCGCCCGGAGGCTGCCTTCCAGGTCACCTTGTAGTCAGCCGCTCCCAGCTCTTCCACTTCGTCCTGTCCGTACTGGCTCCGGTTGATCATGGACTGGGGATGCTGGATGCGCAGCCCCACCGCAAAAGCCTTGGCCTCCATGGGAATGCCGCGGCTGCACAGCATCTCAAAGGTGTCCCGGGCGCTGTGGCCGATGGCAAGCACCGCAGCCTCGGCCTTAAGCCGTTTGGAGCCGTCCACCATCAGCGCGCGCAGACGACCTTCCTCCAGCTCCACATCCGTCACCTGGCTCATGAAACAGACCTGTCCGCCCAGGCGCAGAATCTCCGCTCGGATGGCCTTCACCACCTGGCTCAGCACATCCGTCCCGATGTGGGGCTTGTTGAGATAGAGAATGGACGGGTCCGCGCCGAATTCCACCAGGAGGCGCAGCACCTCCCGGTTGCGCCCGGAGGCGTCCTTCACCAACGTATTTAACTTTCCGTCGGAAAATGTTCCCGCTCCGCCCTCGCCGAACTGCACGTTGGAGGACGGGTTTAATGTTCCGCCCTCCCAGAAGGCGGCCACCTCCCGGGTGCGGGCGTCCACGTCCTGCCCCCGCTCCAGCAAAATGGGGCGGTATCCCTTTCTGGCCAGCAGCAGGCCGCAGAACAAACCCGCGGGACCGGCTCCCACCACCACCGGCGGGTGGTCCAGCCGCTCCCCGCCGCACTCCGGACAGCGGTAAACCTTCTCCTGGGAAATTCCCACGTTCCGGTCCCGGAGTCTATGTACCAGCTGCTGCTCACCGGCCACGTCCAGACCGCTTACCGCCACGTCCACCACATAGCTGTAGCAGATATCCGGCTTCTTGCGCGCATCCACCGACCGCTTCACGATTTTTAAGTCCGTAATGCGGTTTTCCCTGACCCGCAGAGTCTTGGCGGCCCTGGCTTTCAGGCTGTCCGCGCTGTGCCCCAAGGGCATTTTTAACTGATTAATCCGAATCATCGACTGTCTGTTCTCTCCTGTCACCATTTATTCCTGTGATCCGCAGCCCCGGGCCGCATTTCTCCCCGCGACGGCTCCGCTGGACCACGCAAACTGCAGATTGTATCCCCCGCAGATGCCGTCCACATCCAAAATCTCCCCTGCCAGATACAGGTTGGACCTGCAGCGTGACTCCATGGTCGCCGGGTCCACCTGCCGCGTGTCCACGCCGCCGCAGCAGACCTGAGCGTTGGCAAAGGGGTTCACGCTCATGACCAGGGCCTGGTAGGATTTGAGCTGTTCCAGCAGCCTGGAAATCTGCTTGTTCCTCAGTCCGCCCGCCGGCTGGGAGGGATCGATCCCGGCCGCCTGCAGCAGCACCGCCGCCAGCTTCCGGTTCAACAGCCCGACCATCATCTCCTCCGCGGTCTTGTAGCCCAGGCGCGAGACCCGTTCCCGCAGGCGCTCGAACGCCTCATGCTCCGGCCAGGAGGGCAGGAAATCCACCCGGACCGTCACCTTCTGGCCCGCGTCCAGGGCCCTGGCCGCAAACCGGCTGATCTGGAAGGTGGGGATGCCGGACAAACCGTAATCCGTCAGCTGCAGCTCCCCCGTATCCTCCGCCAGCAGCGAACCGCCCGCGTACAGGCTCAAACGGGCCTCCGTGCGGATGCCTGCCAGCTGCTTATAGTGCCTTCCCTGACAGCGCAGCTGCACCAGGGCGGGCAAGGGCTTAATCACCTTGTGTCCCAGCCCTTTTGCCAGCTCATATCCGCTGCCGTCGGAGCCGGTGTTCGGCGCCGCCTTGGAACCGGCCGCCAGAATCACGGCGTCCGCCATCAGATCGCCCTGGCTGGTTTTCACCACAAAGCGCGGGGCCGTGAGGCCGCAGCCCTCCCCGCCGTTTTTTCCGACACCCCCGGGGCGGCAGTCCCCCGCCTTCCGTTTTTCCGCGCCATCACGGCGGCAGCCCCCCCCAAGACT
>OJKJ01000955.1_pt1 | contig 12438 bp, 9 predicted proteins | sample 1596491 | NCBI WGS metagenome assembly OJKJ01 (sample SAMEA4350160, study PRJEB24818) | metagenome | biome: human; feature: gut; material: faeces | place: Denmark | collected 2013-09 | reverse complement strand
ATTCTATTCTATATGTACATTAGATTTAAGTATTCACTGACTTAGGGGTAATAAAATGATCATACAGATGTCACTAACGAAAAACACAGGAAAACTTAACTGCTTGCATTATAAAAATAAGTACAATGCTTTTATGAAAATTAAAACCACAAGAAAAGTATAAAATCATCATTTACTAAAAAAATCAAGTGGAGATAAAAACTTCATACTATATAATATTTAGAACTGAGGTTAAAAGATATGTCCGTTAATGAATCAGAAGAGAGGTTGCTTAACTCCACAAAGAAAACATTTCTGTCAATGTGGTCTCACAGCAATATTTTCTATAAGAAAGGAAAGGAAAGGAAAGGAAAGGAAAGGAAAGGAATTTTGCGATGTAATGGTCGTCTTTGGCAATGATGTAATCATCATGTCAGATAAACTTATTAATTATAATATTGAAATTGACGAAAAAATCGCATGGAATAGATGGTATAAAAGTGCTATCGAAAGCAGCATAAAACAGCTAAATGGTGCATATAACCATATAAACTCATATCCCGACAATCTATATACTGATGCTCAAGCAACAGAGCCATTCTCAATGGAATTACCACATTCGGATGAAATATGCATTCATTTAATTGCTATCGCAAATGGTTGCTCTAACGCATGCTATAGAAAATACGGTCGCTATGGATTAAATATTGATACAGCATGTACCGGAAAAGACACCTTATTTACTATAGGTATACCCACAAGAAAATTCGTCCATATATTCAATGATAGCAGTCTAGATAAAATATTTACATGTTTAGATACAACCAGAGATTTCATTGATTACATTCAAGCTAGGGAAAACTTACTTACAACTTCAGATAAGTACATTAAAATATACTCAATAAACCTCAAGATGCGGGTGTGAGCACCTGAAAGTGATCGTTAATTCGGGATGTCAGTGAGTCCGCTATATCCGGCAGTGTCTGGTTAAAAAAGACAGATATTGCTTCCCTGAACTCTCGCGTACTGCTGAAGTAGCGATTATTCCGGGCATGTTCGTTCATTAATTTCCACATTCTTTCTATCGGATTCAGGTTTGGACTGTAAGGGGGAAGGTAATGCAGCCTGATATTTACCACTTCCGCCCAGTCTTTCACTAACTGTGAACGGTGGTAACCTGCTCCATCCAGAATAACGTGGATTTTCTGGTTATAATCAGGATAAACCTTTCGTATCTCATTGAGAAAAAGGGATACATTATATTCATTAATGGTTTTATATTCGCAGATTAGCGGTGACGTCAGTGCTTTCAGATTCAGCGCCCCCATGATATTCAGGCGTGTGCGGCTGCCTGTTGTTTTTACTGCTTTTTTCTGGCCTTTGCGTATCCAGCCATAGCTGATTTTAGTGGCCTGAGTCGGATGGACTCCATCAATAAAAAGAATCGGCTCATCACCCACAGTTGTTTTCAGTTCCTTATAATACTCAATGAATTGCCTTTGTTTCTCTTCACTGAGTTTATGGGGGACGCCTGACGGTTTTTTGTAGGTGAAACCATTACGATGCAGCCACTTATTCATCCCCGGAATGCTGAAAATGATGTTCCATGTCCGGGTGACAAACGCAATAACATCGCGGGTATGGTGAAATAAATTATCGGATAACTGGCTGATTAAAAAGGCCGTTTGTTCAGCACTGAGTTTGCTGTCTGAGCCGCCGTTTTCGGGCTTCAGTTTTCCTTTATTCAGGAATTCGCTGATATGGTGATCAATCGTTGTCTGATGCAGGCGTAAAGCCTGAGCAATCATGGCAGAACTCCAGCCTTCGGAAGCCAGAAGAATGGCTTTAATACGATCTCTGACTCGCCCGTCACGACTGGAATCATGAAGGCGTTCAAGTTCAGCTTTTTGTTGCTCAGTAATGAATATTTTCATGTTGGACAGCATGATCTTCTGTTGCTGAAAAATCAAGCATCTTCAATGATCACGGGTATAGACTTAGTTGTTGTCGAAAAAAGCACAGGAATAGTTTTTCTTTGTCAATTAAAACATCAAGAACTTTATGGTGCTGATCTACATGCAAAACATGTTCGAACCACTAGATTAAAAAAACAAGCGTCGGATTGGCTTACTTCGATGAACAATTGGTTAAACAGCATAACCGAAATAGAACTAAGAAAATCGTTGCAAATAACAAAACATGTACCAAAATTAACAACATATAAATTATTCATAACAAAACATTATGCCTATCCACTCAAAGAGCTATCAGATGAAGATACAGCGTATTGTAACTGGGCGCAGTTTATTTATGCCATTCAACTTATCGACGATGATAAGGGGAAAAGAAAAGATAGTATTTCATCTTTAATCCTCAAATTAAAAACTTTAAATCAGGAAGCTAACATTGAATATCTTCATGAGCCTACATCGAAATGGATGATAAAAAATTTAACTTTCAGTTTAGAGCAAGAAAGATAAATCTAATACTCCATTTTTTAAAATACCCTCTTAAAGGAGGGTATTTTAAAATTATTTGTTTTAATAAAAATTAAATATTATATTCATTATCACAACCAATAAACCGTTTATTTTTTACACTTGCATACTATAAAGACATGAAAGATCCCCCTTGTCAGGACTACGCTAAAGATAATAATAACGTCTATTTTCGTCATATATAATATTTGCTTGTTGCATTTCTAAAAAAAAAGAGTAAAATATCAAAATTTAGGAGTTACTTTTGGACTTATATGAAGGCAATTGACTTATTTGCGGGGGCTGGAGGGTTTAGTTTATCCGCCCACAATACAGGCGCTATAGATGTTGTTGCTGCTATAGAATTCGATAGCGCGGCTGCAAACACCTACAGAAAAAATATGTTAGAAAGGCTTGAGCATAAGACCGAACTTTTACAGGAAGATATTTTACTCGTAGGCCCAAAAAAGTTAAGAAAAAAAATAAAGCTCAAGAAAGGCGAGCTTGATATGATACTTGGTGGACCTCCGTGCCAAGGTTTTTCCAGTCATCGAATTAATGATGCTGGTGTTGATGATCCTAGAAATAAATTACTTTTAAGGTATTTCGATTTTGTTTGTGAATTTAAACCAAAAGCTTTTTTGGTAGAAAATGTCTCCGGTTTGTTATGGAAGAGACATGAAGCCCATTTGAAACGCTTTAAGTTTTTGGCTTCCAAAAATGGTTATACTTTAATTCATTGTGATGTATTAAATGCTCGTGATTATGGTGTTCCGCAAAATCGCAAACGAGTTTTCATTGCAGGTGTCAGAAATGACATTTTAAAAAAAAGAAATAATATTGAGTTTCCACCTCAAGCTACTCATTTCAACCCTAATTCTAATGAAGTAAAAAACAATTCAAAAAATACGTGGAGAACCGCATCCTCTGTTTTTGAGAAGATGAATGATAACTTAATTCAAAGATATATATCTGAATACTTTCTTAAACATACTTCTTACTCAATTGATGAAGCACAAGAGCTACTTGAAAACCTAGAATATCAAGACGCACCCATAAGCGAAAAAGATCCATGCAACATACATATGATACCAACTGAGCGTATGGAAGAGCGTTTCAGAGCCACAAAACTCAATGGCAGTAGAAGCGATGCAGGAAAAGAATTTGAGCTAAAATGTCATTCCAATGGATACGCAGGCCATAAAGATGTTTATGGCCGCATAATGATTCACCTCCCAGCCAATACAATTACAACTGGGTGTAACAATCCATCTAAGGGAAGATTCATTCATCCATGGGAAAATCACGGCATCACTTTAAGGCATGCGGCAAGGTTGCAAACGTTCCCTGATGACTATATTTTTTGGGGTAATGCGACAGAGCAAGCAAGACAGATTGGTAATGCAGTTCCCCCTATGTTAGGCACAATATTAATAAATGCATTACTTAACATAATTGCACCCAATAGATAAGGTGTAATGTATGAAAAATATCAAAATTAGAAACTTAAATGGACCAAAAAATCATTTGATGATTACTTACCTTATAATAATAGAAGGTGAAAAATGGTAATTTCAGCAGCTTTTCAAACAAGAGCAAGGACAATTGATCATCTAGGGCGTGAGCAAATAGCTGATTGTCCAACCGCAATTTCCGAGCTTTGGAAAAATGCATATGATGCTTATGCTCGTAATGTTTCTCTAAATATATTTGACGGCAATACACCTGTGGCAACTTTAGTTGATGATGGGCATGGCATGTCGTTAGATGACATTATCAATAAGTGGCTTACAGTAGGAACTGAATCCAAGGCTACAAAAAAAGATATTCCATATGAAGATAGAAACGGAATAGATCATATTCGAGCAAAGCAAGGTCAGAAAGGCATCGGTCGTCTTTCTTGTGCGGCCTTGGGCTCATTAATGCTTTTAGTTTCCAAAAAGAAAGATAGCCCTCTTGTAGCTTGCCTGCTCGATTGGCGTATATTTGAAAACCCATATTTGATGCTTAATGATATAAAGATACCCATTATGGAATGCAGTGATAACAATGAATTAATCACTGTTATACCGGAAATGTTTGATGCTTTGATGGGAAATCTATGGGGTGATGGTGATGATATATTACGAGATAACCGTATTGAACAAGCTTGGGAAAATTATTCTGAATTAGAAAGAAATGAAAATAATTATATTACAAAAGAAGCTATCGAGAATACTGTAATTAATGCTTTTTTTGAGGAAAGGCATTTTCAATCTTGGCCTGTGTGGAATAATAAAACCACTCACGGCACAGCCATGTTTATAGCTGGAATTCATGACGATTTAATAGCTCAGCTATCAACAGATGCTGGTTCAGAAGCTCAAGGTGCAGAGGTTCGGGCTAAAGAACGCTTTCTTCAAACATTAAATAGCTTTGTTAATCCATTTAAAAGAGAAGGCGAAGAACAGATTACTGATTTCAATACAAGTGTTGTCGCATGGAATGGTAATCTGCAACGATTTATCATCGATGAAGTTAGAAACTTTGATATTTCAAACTTTGACCAGCTAGAACATATAGTTGAAGGAAGTATTGATGAAAGTGGATTATTTTCCGGGAAAGTGAAAGCCTTCGGAGAATGGTTTGATAATATTACAGTCAAACCTAAATCTGCATATAAGACCAGAAAAGATACTCGCTTTGGCCCTTTCTTTTTAAGATTAGGCACATTTGAAGTTATAAGAAAAAATAGTACATTATCAGATGAACAGCATGCAACCTTCGACCGTATCCGTGATCAGTTTGGTGGAGTAATGGTTTTTCGTGATGATTTACGTGTTATGCCATACGGACGTGAAGATAATGACTTTTTTGAAATCGAAAAAAGACGTTCAAAAAATGCTGGTTTATATATGTTCAGTAATAGGGCATGTTTTGGTGGTGTATGTATAACGAAAGAACATAACCCCAACCTACGAGATAAAGCAGGTAGAGAAGGTATAATTGACAATAAAGCATCTAAGTTATTTAGAGAGATAGTCGAAAACATTTTAATAGAAATTGCAAAAAGGTTTATTGGCCGCGCATCAAATATACGAGATGAAAAGCTAGAGGAAATAAATGCTAAACATGCTGCTTTGAAAGCAGACGAAGATAGAAAAAAATTATTACGTAAAGAGCAAAGAAGAATCAAAACATCGATTCAAAGAGATCGTATTTCTTTAGAACATTTAAGAAATGAATTTTATGAAATATCACAGCTTCTAAGCGACAAGAATAATTTTAAAGAACTAGAGGAGCTATTACAGCTCAAAGAAAACATCGACGTATTGGATGGTACCCTAAAAAACCTATCTTTAGGTTCAGTACCAAGAAATTTAGGGAGTATAGAGAAAGACTACCGTCAGTATCGCGATTTAGAGATTGATGCTAAAAGTCTTTTAAAGCAGATTAATAACTCTGTATACTCAGCGCTTGATCATTTTACTGTTAAAGATGATTATTCAATTGCTGAGAAAGACTTTCGTAGCAAAGCAGCCATATTACATGCGAAAATAAGAAAATTTTCCAATAAAGGACGCAATATATTAAAAGAAGAGATGTTGCGTTTCGAAAAGATAACAAACAATACAAATAAAGCTTTCCATGAAAAAACATCTCAATATTTATCCGATCTACAAGAAAATAGAACTTCACTCAAAAAAACACTTGAAAATTTAGATCTTGCTTATCAGATTCAAGACATTGAAATAGGTCAAACCTACGCCCCATATATTACCGCATTAGAAAGCTTAAGAGAGGAAATTGATTTAGAAGGCCTCGCGATCTCTTCAGTCAACGAAAATACACGGTTGAAGAAACAGGTAGAGCAAGTGAATGCACTCGCTCAACTTGGAATAACTGTGGAGATAATTGGTCATGAAATCGAAGGTTTCGATATGACTATTGAGCGAGGTATAAATAGACTGTCATCAACAAACCTCGATGAATATCAGAAAAATGCTTTATCAAGTATTACCCAAGCACATCAATCATTAAGCGATTCTTGGCGTTTTTTAAGCCCATTAAAATTATCAGGAGATAAGGTAAGAGCTTTCTTGAGTGGAAAAGATATTTTTGATTATGTTAATCATTTTTTCAACAGTAAATTTGAAAAAGATTCAATTGAATTTTCTTGCTCTACTAATTTCCTAGATATTTCATTATATGATCAACCAGCCAGAATTTATCCTGTGTTTATTAATTTAGTAAACAACTCACGATATTGGGTTAAAGAAACTAAAGAAGAGCGTCGAATTATTAGGTTAGATGTACTTGATGGTTTGATATATGTTAGTGATAATGGGCCAGGGGTTGATCCTGATGACGTGTCCGAACTTTTCACTATATTTTTCTCCAAGAAACAAAGAGGTGGTCGCGGGGTTGGCCTTTATCTCTGCAAACAAAATTTAGCGGTGAGTGGCCATAGTATTTTCTACGAAACAAGAACAGAGAAAAAAATACTAAATGGTGCTAATTTTGTAATTAATTTCAAAGGAATTAAAAATGCTTGATAATTCTACTTTCGATTACAAACCACATTTAAAATCTGCTTATATTGATCCGATTAGAACTGTGACAGTCATCGATGATGAATACCCAACTATTGATGATTTAATTTCACCGACCAAAGACAGTTTTTCTCAAGACAACATTTCTCGATTAAAAGATATTATTGATATAAGTCGAAGTGAAGAATATAATTGGCTTTTAGATGTCTATAATGGAAAAGAGAAGAAAATTCAAGAGGGAACCGTATCTAACCGTCTTTATCACAGTGATCTACTAATCTTGGACTATCATTTAGATGGAGAGGACTCTGGATATTGTAAAAAATCTATAGATATTATTAAAAATCTATCTGAAAATCGTCATTTTAATATTGTTGCAGTGCATACTAAAGGTTATGATGGACAAAAGGGTTCAGTTAATGAGGTACTAATCGATATTATTACTTCCTTACAGGAAAGACCCGCTATTAGTATTTTAAATGATAAAATCAAATCTAGAATAGATGATGCTTTAGATGAATGGGAAATCGAAGATCCAAGTATCAGGGAAGATCTAATTAATTCAGTTTCTACATTAGATTTACTTTTCTTGATTAATAAATTCGGGTCAAATTTAAGTTCAGGATGTTTCGACTACGAAGTTCTTGATGTTTTTCATAATATATTTGATCAAAAACCAGACAATATAAACATATCCAAAATATTGATTTTTAAATGGATCTCATCAGAAAAGTTACATAGATACGCTGACCAATTTAATAATAAGACATCAAAGTTCTTTGATTGGGGGACAAATGAAAACCACAATTGGATAAAAACAGAAGACTTATTTATTACTGTCCTTGGTAAAAAAGACACACCAATCAGTGACATACCGAATCAACTTTTGGAGGCTTTGTCAAACTCTAAACCACATCCGCACAAACTTATTTTATCAAAACTCAGAAGTGAAATTGAAAGTAATGGTAGCTATGCTGCAAGTAATATAATTAACAAAAAATTCTTACAGGCGGCGTGGCTAAAGGAATTACTTCAAAAAGAGGATGAATATGCTATCAAAACAGCTGCATGGCAAGCAGTAACTAAATTGTGGGAAGAATTAGCATACGAAATAAAACAGAGTCTTGATGATTTTACAATTAATCTTGTCCGCGACTTAAAGAAAATTAACTCACCTTTAAACTATTTCATAGAGAAATCTACACTTGATGCTGAACTTGAACAAATTAAACATGCAAATTGTTTCAGTTGTTCAAAAAAAATAACTGCTCATCATTTGGTTACGGGGCATGTTTTGGAGTTCAATAATAATCACTGGTTGTGTCTAACTCCTATGTGTGACCTTGTTCCTGGTCAGAAAAACGGAAATAGTTTACTCCCTGTTACGCTCGTGAAAATGTATGATGCGAAAGTTGCTTTAAATAATACACGTAAAAATATGCAAAACGAGCTTAAACTACCCAATTTGCCAGAAATCAACGAAGATGAATCAATTAGACAAATACTAAATTATTCCACACAGAATAATCTATTGTTCGTTCAGTCTGAACATGACGGGAAAATACATATTCTTAGTTTCACCGTTGGACTCGATGGCAAGGCAAATCCTAAAGCAATGGATTGCTATGTGGAAAATCAAGGTATTTTCTCTGAAGATAAAATAATAGCACTAAAATATGCCAAGCCCACTGAAAATGAAATGAACATAATATCCGTAGAAGCAAAAATAGTTGCTGAATTACGCTACGAATATGCTTTGAATTTATTAGGTAGACTCGGTGTATCAAAATCTCGAGTCGGATTAGATTTTATCAACTAAGGTGCGTTAGCACGCACCTAGTCTGACAGGTACCAGTTGTTTATATAGGTATCTGTCAGACTACATCCTCTTTAGGTTTCTCTCGCCCAGATAATTTTTTCCATCAAGTGACATTTTCATTGATGTCTAACTCTCAGACATTAAAGTGTCTAACTTCCTTATTAATGTCACAAGCAACAATTGAATTTCACCGCTTTTGCGAGCATGATCGCAATAATATCAGCCCGTTACCCGGTTAATTCCTATGACATCACTCGAAACACTGCAATCGGCTAACTCTAACGTCTCTGTATGGCGTCAGGGTGATGTATGCGCGCCGCATAAACCGTTGCTGCTGCTGTATGTGTTGTCACAGTACAAAGCAGGCCACCCGCGCCTGTTTAACTACGGCCTAGAGATCCACGAACCACTCACTCGCCTGCTAAAAGAGTTTGGCCCCAAGCGACGCACTGACTATCCCAATATGCCTTTCTGGCGACTCAGAACTGACGGCTTCTGGGAAATTGCTAATGCGGAAGGCTGCAAACCCCGTAGAGGCAACACCCAGCCGACAAAGAAAGAGCTGATTGATAATCAGGTAGCGGGGGGTTTTGATGAAACAGCTTACCAGCAACTGCTTGCACACCCTGAAGTAATTGACCAACTGGCCCAGCAGATCCTGATGGATCGTTTCCCCGAGAGTATTCAGCGGATCCTCGCCAACCAACTGGGTCTGGATTTTATCGACCGTTCAAAGAGCCGCGATCCGCGTTTCAGGGATATCGTGCTTCGGGCTTACCATTCGCGATGTGCTTTCTGCGGTTACGATCTACGACTCGATGGTGCGCTGGTTGGTATTGAAGCCGCCCATATTCACTGGAAAACCTATGGCGGGCCGTGTGTGGTAAACAACGGTCTGGCGCTATGTTCGCTGCACCACGATGCTTTTGATATGGGCGCATTCGGGCTGGATGAAAACCTTACCATCCACATCTCCGGCGGCGTCAGCCGTAGCCCGGTGGTGGATAACCTGTTCTGGCAACGGAACGGCCAGCAGTTACACCTTCCTCACGACAAATCGCTGTGGCCCACTGAACAATACGTCGGCTGGCATCGTAAACAGATCTTCAAAGCCTGAGACCGTGAGCTTCGCAGGTATCATCGATTGCCCAAACTGCTTTATCCCCTACAACGGATAAATTGCTTTTAACCCCTATAGCGGATAAATCCAGCACACCAGTGTTGGACTTCAGAATAACGAATCCAAACTCTAGCCCTGAGACACCAGGCTCTTGATTATTATTGATACCGTATTAATCTGTACGAAGTTTGACCCGCAACCAGAGCCTTCAGGTTGCCACCCTACCCGGTGAGGCTCGCCTTTTCGTCCGCTCCGTATCATCCTCGCGGACAGCGCTTAGCGCCTGATACATCCTCTACCCCACCATGCAGGAATCCCTCCCTGCCGGGCGGTGTTTCTCTGCTTTCACCATTGGAGAAACACGATGCCAACTTCATCTTACCCTGAAGCAAAATCCTTATCGCTGTCTGTCTCAACTGAGGCCTGGGAAAAGGTAGTTAGTTTTCCACCCGATCCCTCTCAGGAAGACGACCGTCTCGAAAACCTGATTGTCGCGACCATGCTGACATTCAAAAGCGCAGGCCCGGACCGTAAGAGTATCAATTTCGGTCTGTACTGTTTGCCCTCTGACGGCAGCAGCAATGTACCGCTGATGACGCCGCTGCGCTTAACGCTTGAAGATAACCACCTGTTGGTTACTGCCCTTCACACCAGCTGATTACCTCAGCATCCTTTACTCCTCGTGCCGGGCGACCCCCGACCGGGAGCGCTGTACCCGGCTTCTTTATCATGAGGTTACGCTTATGAACAGAAGCAACGATCTTTACCAGAAAGTCACAGATGAAATTATCGCCGCGCTGGAGAAAGGCGTGCTCCCCTGGGTTCGCCCGTGGCGGGAAGGGGAACCGGTGGTGCCGATGAATGCCCTGTCCGGGCGGTTTTATCACGGCATCAATATTCCCCTGCTCTGGAACAGCGCAGAACGACAGGGATATGAAAACGATCGCTGGCTGACCTTCACTCAAATTCGCAACGCGGGCGGTAACATCCACAAAGGCGAAAGATCTACACTGGCCGTGTTTTATCTGCCCCAGCAGCGCGAAGTTGTGGACAGCAACGGAAATACGGTTCTTGATGCTGACGGCAACCCTAAAGTGATGTCTTACGCTGTAGTACGCGAGTTCCGGCTGTTCAACATTCAACAATGTGAAGGGCTGCCGGAGGCGTTTTCACAGCCTGTCGTGATGGTCGATGATCCTATCGCCGCCGCTGAGCAGGTTACCCGGCAAAGTGCGGTGATGATCACTCACCGACGCCAGAACCGGGCGTATTACTCGCCGGGGCGCGACTGCATCATCATGCCGCATCCTGAGCAGTTCACTTCGCGTGAGGATTATTACGGCACGCTGCTGCATGAACTGACGCACGCTACCGGACACGCTTCACGATTGAACCGGGACGGCATCACTGCCGGAAAGCATACCTTCGGCGATCCGACGTACAGTTTTGAAGAGCTGGTCGCCGAAATGGGAGCGGCTTTCCTGTGTGCTCACGTTGGCATCCAGTCGAAGCTACAGCATGACAGTTACATCGCATCGTGGCTGAAGGTGTTGCAGCAAGACAAAAAAGCGATTTTCCGCGCCAGCGGTTTAGCGCGTAATGCCTGTGAGTATCTGCTTGAACGGGCGCAGCAGCCGTTAGCGCTGAGCGCATGACCTTCATATCAACGGCGGAGCATCCTGCTCTGCCGTTTTTCTCCACTCCAATAAATTTGCGCAACCCAATAAACAGTTTTGCCCCAAATCTGACGGCACCAAAAGGCAAAATCCAAAGGGTTAAGGGGAAGAGAGTGAAGGGGGAACGGGCTTACCCGAAAAGGGGCTTCCCTTCGTCTTTCGAGTTGCAGGTGCGTTGGCTTTCCTCGCTCACCCCAGTCACGTACTTATGTACGCTCCTGGGGATTCACTGCGTTGCCGCCTTCCTGCAGCTCGAACTATTTTGGAGATACTTAACCGCTAAGCTTTTTTACCCGCCAGCAGCCCAAATGCATACGATCGCATCCCGCCCTGCACTCTGTCCTGTATCAAATGGGTTCCTTCCGTATAAGGCGTCAAAAGCCCAGTCACCTCATAATCCGTCCAGTTCCAGCCTCCCGTATAGGCCTCCCCGGAATCGCTGCAGGACAGATGGAGACGCCCCTCCCGCAGGGAAAGCATACCCTTCAGCCGTGTAAACTGGCTTATCTCCCGGTGAAGCCCGGGCCATACCTCTTCTCTCTCCTTGGAGAAGTCAATTGAATAGGATGGATTTCCTTCCCAATACAAATCATCAATACAGCAGGAAAAAGTATCCGTGCCGTCCAGTTCGTCCACCGGAGTAAAACAGACCCCTGCCTCATCCAACAGTTCCCCTTCCATCTCCGGGATTTCCCAGGACAGCACTTCCCATGTCTCCGGTTCCAGCGTCATCCAGTTTCCATAATAACAGACATCTCTGTTCCCGCCATGGACATACAGACGCGCCCTTGTTCCTGTCTCCCCCTTCCCCGCCATCACTGCACAATGGAGGGTC